>Ga0075716_113_pt1 | contig 25103 bp, 20 predicted proteins | sample RifGroB1_FD_67777 | JGI IMG/M metagenome (GOLD analysis project Ga0075716, IMG submission 67777) | Microgenomates (Levybacteria) bacterium GW2011_GWB1_37_8
CAGAAATTATCAGAGGCAGGAATAATCATAATTCTTGCAGAAGTAGATAGCGGGAATGGGCAGCTGGTTGGAAGCCCGGATGCTATAGTCAGAGGACTAACGACTGCCTATGATATTAAACGTTTGAACTCAAGATTAATGCAGGATTTTCATAAAGCACTTAATCCCCGTAAGGCAAGAGTGACGAATTGGATTTATATTAGAAAACTGATTGGAGAAGTAGCAGAAAGAAGAATTTACAAGGATCTTCGCCGCCGCCCACTGGTTCTTCCGGTTGTTATTGAAGTTTAATTTTTTATTGCCATCGTTATGCTGAATTTATTTCAGCATCTTTTTCATAGGCTTAAAAAGTAATCACTTTATCATTTTCTTTTATTAGATTATAAAGTTCTTTCATTCCGCTTACTGGACAAGTTTTGTCACTTTTTTGGTGTCGGATTACCATGCATGTTTCGCAAGCAAGGATTTTTCCTTTGTCTAATTCAAGAAATGCATCAACTTGTTTTTGAATATCAAATTTCTCATTGCTGAATTTAAGATATTCTACGCCCTCCCCGATAAGAAAAATACTGACATTATCTTCATTTTTAAGAGCTAGATTACCGAGTCTAAAAGCGTTCCAATTTTTTTCCGCGTTATTGGTCGACAGAATAATGGTAAGTTTCATATTAAATTCCTTTATATACTATTCTAACAAATTTAGGCCCCGCTTGATGAAGGATCTTCACCGCCGCCCCCTCGTCCTCCCAGTCGTCATCGAAGTTTAGTATCGGTGTTATCCTAAACTTGTTTCAGGATCTAAATTGCTTTCTTTTTGTGTTTTCCGCAAAAAAGAATATTTCCCTAGGTTCGAAGCTAATCAACACCCGGTGTTGTTTTGTATCTGAACCTAAGGATTTTAAATTTACTTACGCACGAAAATTTAACGCGCTTTGCCAGATACCAGATGGCACTTGGCTTTGTTTCAACGCTCGCTGCCTTCATGATTACGTTATAACATTATGCGGATAGGAGGAGATATTTTCGTGTGACATCTATGGCTAAAATATTCTTGAAGAATATCGTTAGAATTTATTCTTGGAGATTTTCATAGCGACCATCTTCATAGGGTGGGAAACAGATCTCGTAGGCTACCAAGGGGGAATCTTTATCTGCCTGCCATTGCATTTTCTCTCCAATTGCAACTGCTACGACAAAGGGTTTTTGAGTATTGTTGTCCACAGAATGTTTCTCTTGAGTACCGTCCGGTTTAGCTATAACTAGTCTGCCTTTTCCTGACACATATCCTTCAATAGTCCTATTTCCTTTTAAAACTCTTTGTAAAGGTGTTTTAAAACCCGGTTCAATCCTAATTACTCCCAAGTCCTTACTGTTATCTCCATCAAACGTATAAACATCACATTCTACGCCAGTGGCAACCTTCGTAGTTTCTACAAAAGAGATTGGTTGAATACTGCTCTCAAAATCAAAAGTATTCAATTGAGAGATATTTTGTTCCTTATTCTTTGAATAGCGAATTTTTCCATCATGTTTTCCAGTTTCTTGATAACCTGCTTTAAGAAGAACCTTTTCAGAAGAAATATTTCCTTCGGCGATATCTCCATAAATAATTTTATAATTTAAGAAATCAAATCCGTAATTCGTTAGTATCTCAACTGCTTTTACCATATATCCTTTTTTCTGAAACTCGGAACCCAGATAATATCCGACTTCTCCTCGCGTTGAGCCTTTTTCATATGGCGTGAGATTTATGCTTCCCGCCATCTGTCTTTCTTTATTTCGAATGGCAAATCTTAATCTTTCAGGATTCTTGGGGTGCTCTATACTTTCCCGTACCGATTGCAGAGTTGGATATTTATCTGCGGTATCGTCTCCAAATTGAGACAAATGACTTCTATTTCTATCTATTAATGCAAAAATTTCTTCCGAATCCCGGAGCGTAAACTGTCTAAGAACAATTCCGCCATCGGAAGATACGATCTCAATGGGATTATTGTTAAACTCTTTATTTGGATGGATTTCACTAGCCATAAGGTAATTATATCAAAAGTCCTTAGGATTCTGCGCCGTTGCGCCCCGTCCTCCTCGGTTGTCATTGAGGCTTAGGGGGAGGATTTAAAGCCCTTTGGATAAAATTTAATATTTCTATTGCTGCTTCAAGCTCTTCTGGGGTTGCTTCTTCGCGGTAACGGTTTTTAACAGAGTATCTGTTGCCCATTTTTAGAATAGGATTCCAATGTTCGCCCTCTTTCTCAATATGGAATATTTCCATTTCCTCTGGTCCTACGTCCCCAATGGAAACAAAGATTGACATCCCCTTTGTCCATTGATCGCCATAGCTTGGAATCACTATATGATCTTTTAGTTGAACTTTGATTTTTCGACCTTCAAATTCAAAAGGAATTGGGGGAAGAGATCTATAGTCATCTGGTTTTTCATCTGAATTTTTCGCTACTTTTCTGTCTGGTTGTTTGAAAATATCCCCCAGTATTTTTAGTATTTTTGTTTGTTTAGGTTGTGGATTTTCTGTGGGATGTAGTAGGCTATTCGCTAACAGGAAGATTTCGTTGGCGCGAAGATTCTTCTGTCTTTCAATCGTCCTTTGCCCTATATCTCTAGCCATTTCTGGTAAGATATTCTTTAAGGACTGTGGAGGCACATTTCCCTTTAGCATAGGAGGAGATTATACATTTAATCGGATATCTAATGCAAATTAGCATTTTAGAGTTGTTTTTGAGAGGGCAAAAAAAAGAGTGAGGCAAATTGAGTTCCCACCTTCCATGCGGGAGAGTAGGAGGAGAACAATCCTCGCGAACCACTCTAATGATATGTATCATTAGAGTACCAACAAAAAGCCTTCCTTCTGGCGGGAGCGGTATTAGAACCTGTTTGTTGTATAAACCGAGTTCCCACCTGAACCGAGTTCCCACCTGGAAGGTGGGGAGAATGTTTGGTGGGGATCTGTGCCGCCGCCCTCTAGTCCTGCTGGTTGTAATTGAAGTGTAATTTTATAAATCTATTCTCCTGAGGTGGATTAATTTGTCTTCACCTAAATTTGCCTTTAAGACAAAATTGAATTTATCTAATTCAAGAGCAAGTAAAAAATCACTCTTTGAATGTTTAGACCTAGGATTAATGAGATAATTTATTCCTGATTTATGTTTAATTAGATTCTTTTTAATATTTTCTATTTCCAAAGGTTTCTCTTCAAAATACCCTTTGATATGTTTTGCAAACATTAAGTCCTCGTTATCGTCAGATGTTCCACTGGTGCAAAATAAATGAACTAAACTGGGATTCTCTTTCTTAATGTAATTTATTATTGCTTTGGCATTAACAAAACTCCCAGTGATGACTTTCTTTGTATGCTTCAATCTTGAGTTCTTGAGTTCCCACCTTCCAGGTGGGAGAGTAATAAGTAGGCGCAACGGATTTTTGTCAAATTAGCGTGAATTTGAAACAGTTTTCGCACAAATTCACGGCATTTTGAGTTATTAAAAACCCATCGGGGATCTACCCCTCCCCGTTTGGTCTATTTTATTTTTTCCTGCAGATAAGAAGAAAAGTAATTCTTATACTTTTTTTGTAAATCTTTCTTCATCCAATCTTTACCTGTAATAATTTTACGGCAGTTTTTTGATTTGCAATTGCATGCAAATTGATCTTTATTATTATCAAACATAGCGTAGTCCAGCAGTAGTTCTTGTCCAGCTTCTATTTTGTGCATTGCGACGAAAATAATATTGCCTAGTAAGCCAAGATTGGGATTGCAGGAATGATTGACGAAGGTCATTATATTATTAAATTCTTCTTTTGATAAAGGAGCAAGGTATAGATTATCTAAAATTTGCAGATCTGAGTCATCAACAACGTCTCTGTATTTATACAATTCCTTGTCAGTTATTATATGTCCTGCTCTTATTACCGCAATCTCTCCTTTGTTAATTGGTGTTTTCGCAAACAGGCCATTTCCATCGATTAAACTCTTTTTAATCTCCGTTTTTGGAGACCTATATGATTTAAGAAGCGCCATATATTTGAATAAATGAATTATATCTTACTTGTAGTCTTATTCATAGGTGTTATAATAGTTTATATACCTATGCCCAGAAGAAAACATTACCGGAAAAATAAGTTTAAATTAAAGTTAAAGAAAGGCACTATTTATTCTATCTTTGCCTTTGGATTTATCGTTGTAGGCATTATTCTTCTTTTGTCTTTTACCAAAAACGGGAACTCTTTTCTGATGATAAACAATCTTCTGGGTCGATATTTTGGTAGTGTTGCAATTCTTTTTCCTTTTGTTCTGATATTCTTTGGATTTCTATTTTTAAAACTAAGACTCTTTCTATCCGGAATAAATGTTTCAATCGGATTTTTATTATTTTTTATCTCTTTGGACGCGCTTCTTAAGCAAGGAATGGCTGGAAAAGAATTTTTTAAAATTCTTTCAGATGTCCTAACGGATATTGGTGCGAATGTAGTTTATTTCGCAGGAGTTTTAGTTGGTTTAATAGTATTTTTTAATACTTCTGTTGATCAAGTTGTGGAATTCGTGCAACGCATATTTAAAAATCTTTATAGACTTTTTCCAAGCCAATTGCGTGGTTTTTTTAAGAATAAAAAATCATCAGGATTTAAAGAAAACCCGATGAGGATAAAAGGCGGATCAAAAATTATCCCCAATCTGTCTACGGGCCCAATGGTTATTAATTCTTCAACGATTAATAAAGAACCCCCTCTTATCGCAGATCAATTAGTCAGTAATTCCTTAACCAAAGCAGGTCTTTGGGAGTATCCTCCCTTATCCCTTCTTGCTGATGCAACGTCACAAAAAGCTGACAGGGGAGATATAAAAGGCATTGCAAAAATAATAGAGGAAACTTTGGACAGTTTTTCCATCAGGGCAAAAGTCGTTGAGGTAAATGAGGGTCCGGCAGTTACACAATACGCTTTGCAAGTTGGTCTTGGAACAAAATTATCCAAGATTACGGCTTTAGCAAACGATTTGGCTTTAAGAACAGAGGCGCCGACCGGTCAAATCAGAATTGAGGCGCCAATTCCGGGCAGAAATCTAGTCGGAATAGAAATTCCAAATAGAAGTTTGGAAGTTGTAACTTTAAAAACAATGCTTGAATCCAACATTATGAATAAAAGTAAATCCAAACTTATCGTTTCTCTTGGTCTGGACGTATCGGGGAATCCTGTTGTTGCCAATATAGCCAAGATGCCGCATGTTTTGATTGCCGGAACAACAGGTTCGGGAAAATCCGTTCTTATCAATTCCTTCATATCCTCCCTTCTTTTCAGAGCCTCTCCTGCGGAGGTGAAACTTATTTTGATAGATCCTAAAAGAGTGGAATTGACAGGCTATAACGGCATACCGCATTTAATGACACCGGTTATTGTTGAGGTTGAAAAAATATTAGCATCTTTGAAATGGGCAATGGATGAAATGGATAGGCGCTATAAGAAATTTGCAGAGGGAGGAGTAAGAAATATAGATTCATACAATGAATTTGCCGGATTTCAGGCTCTTCCTTATATTGTAATTTTAATAGATGAACTTGCGGATTTAATGGCATTTGCGCCGGTTGACGTAGAAGATGCAATCGCTCGGCTTGCTCAAATGGCCAGGGCAACAGGAATTCATCTGGTAGTTTCCACGCAAAGACCGTCAGTTGATGTTATAACAGGTTTAATTAAGGCAAATATTCCCTGCCGCATTGCCTTTAATGTTTCTTCTATGATTGATTCCAGAGTTATTCTGGATACTCCGGGTGCAGAAAAACTTTTGGGACGGGGAGACATGCTTTATGTTCCTCCCGATCAGGCCAAGCCAACGCGTATCCAAGGAGCATTTGTTTCAGATAAAGAAGTAAGAAAGCTTGTGGAATTTCTTAAGGCCAAGAATCCGCCGGTTCAATACACAGAGGAAGTTATTTCCAGTCCTTTAGTTCTTAAAAAAGCAGGAGGTCCATCTATTGGAGGTGATGGGAAGGATGCACTTTTTGAAGAAGCAATCAGATGCGTATGTCAATATGATCGGGCTTCGGCATCGCTTCTGCAAAGACGGCTTCAAGTAGGATATTCAAGGGCAGCCAGAATTTTGGATCAGCTAGAGGCTGCCGGAGTTGTAGGCCCAGCAGAGGGATCGAAACCACGGGAGGTGATAGGAAAAAACGCTGATGAAATCATCAACGCCCTTCATCAAGGATAAATAAAAGTTCAAAGTGAAAAATTAAAAGTTACAGTTTAAAGTTAAAAATTTTTAATTTTGAATTATAATTTTGAACTTTGCATTTTGCATTTTTAATTTGTTATGGTACATGTAGGAGAAAAACTTAGTGAAGAGAGGATAAGAAGAGGCTTGACTCTTGAGGAAGTTGCTAAGGCAACGAAAATCAGAGCTTCTTTTCTTCAGGCAATTGAAAAGGGAGAATACAAGAAGTTACCGTCAGGCACTTATGTTCATGGGTTTGTCAGGAATTATGCGAGATTCTTGGGATTATCGGAACATGAAATTTTGGCTCTTTTCAAAAGAGAATATGAAGAAGAGAAATTTGTGAAAGTTTTACCGGATGGATTCGCTAGACAGGACGATTTTTCACTTTCGAAATTTAAAATTGCACAAGTCCTGAAAGTTCTCTTCTTGATATTTATTTTACTTTTGGCTTACATACTTTTTCAGTATAGGTCTGCTATTTTTAACCCCTTACTTAGTGTTTCAGCTCCCGCGGAAAATTCTGTAGTTTCATCACAAAAAATTACTGTTATTGGCAAGACAGATCCAAATGCAACTGTTTTTATAAATTCAATCCCCGTACTATTGGATAAGGATGGTAATTTTAAAAAAATTATCAATGTTTTTCCGGGAAAAACAAAAATTACCATAAAATCAGTAAATAAATTTAACCGAACAACCGTCATCGAAAGATCTGTGGAGATTAACCCCGCACCAACGACTTTGAGATAGAAATAGGTACCTTATTCAGGCTCCTTTTTTATTAGACATTATTCTAATGAGTTGGGCGTCACGTGGTGCGGGGTTAAGATATAGAGAATATCACTTTATTAGATTGACAGGATATTTTGTTTAGTGCTATTCTGATTCTATATGGATATTGCGCAAATTGCTTTGTTTATAGTTATTATTGTTCTGGCAATTTTGCTTTTAGCATTGGGAATTCAGGTGTTTTTTATACTGAGGGAATTTCGCAAGACAGTTTTTAAAGCAAATAAAGTTTTGGATAATACAAATGTTATAACCGAGAGCGTTTCTTCTCCTCTTTCTTCCTTGTCCGGACTTGCAGCAGGGATTAAGACATTAGCGCCAATTTTGGGTGTTTTTAAGAAATTTATTTCAAAAGACAAAGAAGATAAGGATTCAGGAAAAAAAAAGAATGACTGAAATGGACAACAATAATAACAAATCAAGCAACAATTCTTTTGGTGTTTTTCTATTCGGAGCTCTGGTTGGAGCAGTTATAGTGTTGTTATTGGTAACAAAAAAAGGAAAGAAAATTTTGAAAGCAATTTCAGAAGAGGGGGAAGGAAAAATATCAAACATTATTAATAAAATAGAAAATTCAGTTGATTTGGAAGATGAATCCTTAGAAAATGAGCAGACGGCTGTGCCAAAAACAGAAGTAATTAAAGAAGCAGTTTCCGAAAAAAAGCCTAAAGTTAGAAGATTTTTCAGAGGAGTTTCTCGCCACGTCAATTAAAGACCATACTTCTCAATATTCGCGTTGTGTTCCTGTAGGGTTTTCGCATATCTAATCTGTCTATTTTTATCATGCAGATAATAAAAATAATTGGTATCTGTAGGGTTGGCTGCAGCGCGTAATGCCTCTAGCCCTGGATTCGATATGGGTCCCGGAGGTAAACCCGTAACTAAATAAGTATTATATCTAGAAACAACACTTTTGTATTCTTCGAGAGTTACTGGTTCCCACCATTTTTTATTAATAGCATTTTTTCCTTTAGCATATTGAATAGTGCTGTCCACTTGTAATGCTATTTCCTGCCTAAGTCTATTAAGCAATATTCCCGCAATGATTGGTTTTTCTGCATTTGTAATTGCCTCGCGTTCTATAAGGGAAGCAAGTATTGTAATTTGCGATTTGGTTAATTTAGAATTATTTGTATCTATGGTTAAGAATTTCTGGTCAAAAGTTTCTCTCATTTGTTTTACAATCATTCCGATGTCAGCGTCTTTAGGAATAAGGTAGGTATCGGGGAAAAGGTAACCTTCGTTTTGAACGAGAATATTTTTCCAAGAGTCTTGATAAGTCGGCATATTTTTTTCCAGTATTTCGGCAATTTCTGTTGCTCTTTTTCCTTCGGGAATTGTTGTCCAGATATCTAGTGTTCCGTGAGTTAAATTTTGGGCAATTTCTTGCGCTGTCATTGATGGGGAGAGGCGAAAGTCTCCGGCTTGAATTTTTTCTTCAAACTTGCCAAGCCTTGCGTAAAGGAAAAAAATTACACGATTTTTAATAAGCCCTGCAATTTCAAGCTTGCTTGCTATCTCTTTTAAGCCAGACCCCTTCTGAATAACAAATATAACGGATTCTTTGCTTGTGGAATTAACAGGAAATAATCCATTTTTCCACCATAAAAAGCTTCCAAAAAAAACAATTATAAGAAGTAAAACAACAGTAGTTAATTTCTTCATACTTAACTAAAAATTAAATATAGGATATTGTCGCATAGTTTCCTTTCCCTGTTTCAGATTATACACATTTTCACTGTAAAGAGTACATATTGGTTCGTTTTTCTTTATTATTTCTCCTTCTTTTCTGTCTAAAAAAATACCGGATTTTTTTTGTAAAGGCGCACCTAAAGCTTTTGATAGTAAGGTCAGATTTTTGCTATTTATATTTCTAATTATGCAATCTTTTTCTGCTTTTATTCTATATGTAAATTTGCCGGGAATTAATTTGGAGCTTTCAATATTTTGATTTCCTCCCTGCTCAAAAATAATTTCCTTCATTTTTTTTAAAGCCAAACCTTCCTGCAAAATTTTTGTTGCCCAACCGGCGCAATTCCCATAAGTATTTTTAACGTATTCCTGTAATTTTTTTGAAGAGTCTTTTAGGCAAAGCTCCAAAAGATTTCCTGCTAAGGTTATGCTTCTGACTTCCAAGTCGTAGGGCCTATCAGGCGTTTGCTCCAATACTTTTAAAGCATCCCTTGTTTCGAGAATCGGTCCTATTCCTCTTCCAACCGGCTGATCTGTTCTGCGGACAAGAACCCGGATCTTTATGTTAAATTTTTTTGCAATATATTCAAATTTATTTTTTAGAATTTCGGCGTCTTTAATTTTAGTTACTTTTAGCGTGTTTCCGTAAGGCACATCTATGACAACATGCGTTGATCCAAAGGCAATTTTCTTGGACATTATAGAGATAATTATTTTATCAAAACTTTCAAACATCAATTCTTTTTCAACATTGATAATTACATCATCGGCAGGGGCGATATTGAAATTTCCTCCCCAAACGATGCACGCATTTATTTTTTTAACTATTTTTAATATTTTTTCTTTTGATAGAATAACAGGAGCTAAAACTTCCATATCATCTGCGGTTCCGCTCGTTGTTATTGCCCGTGAAGAGCTTTTGGGAATTAAGAATCCGGCGCTAGCCACAATTGGGACGACAATAAGTGTCGTACGATTTCCGGGAACTCCTCCTATTGAATGTTTGTCGGCAACAATTCCTTTAAAATGCAATTTTTCTCCTGTTTCAATCATTGCCTTTGTTAAGTAGTAAAGTTCCTGATTGGTAAATCCTTGTGAATAACCGGATGCTGCAAAATATGTAGTCAATACTTTTCCCAATCTTTGCTTGGCAATCTGATCCATTATGCTATAAATTTCCTTGTAATTGAGAGTTTTTCCGACAAGTTTTTTTCTGATAGCATTAAGCGCATCCTGCTGATCAATTCTTTCCTGGAATGTCTTCTTGTCATCCATATCAATTTTTTATTTGTTTTAATATTAAGGATATTACACTTTTAAATACATAAAAAATAAAATAGAGAAAAGAATTAACTAGTCGATAAAAAGCCGGCCAATTTTTTTGTAAATTCATATTTCTTGAAGTACAGCTTTAACAATAAGTCTTTTCCAAGTTGTTCCGGGAGGAGTACAGGTGACAAGGGTTAAATAAGAATTATCATAATCCTGAACAAGAGCGGAACTATTTTCCGGATCAACAACTGTAATTTTGAATATTTTATATGTATATGTCACGCCATTAATCATGGCATAAATAACGTCTCCATTTTTGAGTTTATAAACATTGGCGAAAATTGTTTTGTAGTCTTTTGGGTTAAATAATTGCGGAAGAGTTGAATGACCGAAAATTACAGCATTTCCATTTTTGCCGGGAATACCTGTGCCCTGATAATTAACTAAGTGTTTTGCCAAATCGTTATCAACTGTAGAAACTATAGCTTTTTCTATTTTTATTTTTGGTATAGAAATCGTATAGGAAGCGGTATCGATTTGGTCTTTTTGATTAAGGTTGGGGCTAAATTTTGGAAACCAATTTTCTGCTTTAGTATAGTCGGTTGTGTCTACTGAATTTTTTGTTAAATCCACGATGTTTGCGCGGGGAATAGACAATGCAATATCTTGAGATGCAATAGCGGGTTGGAAATATATTTGCCAGGATATCGCAGGAAATAAGACGTATATAATAATGGAAATTCCAATTAGCAGGAGAATTCCGCTTGTCAAACGAAGATATTTTTTTAGATTATTTTGTACATTTTTTCCGTAGTAATATTTACTCATTTATTTTAATTAGGATTTTTATATTTCTTTCTCTTGCCGGCAAATTCTTTGGTAAAAATGGAAGATTGGGAGAAAGCTTAATAGCTACATCTGCAACTTGGGGCAGTTTATAAAGTAGATCTTGAGTAAATTTAAAAGATTTTCTCTTTAAATCTTTTGCCAGTTTGTCTTCCGAAATTTTCGGTAGTAATAATGTTTTTATATTAAGATTTGCCTCGATTACCTCATCGTTTTCCTGTTTTATATCTACAACAGAGGTTTTAATATTGTTGTAATCTATTTCTTGGCTAGACGGAATATTACTAGAAAGAAGAGATTTGCTAAGCGTTATAAGATCATCTTTTCTATAAGAAATTCCCTGATATTCAACTGTTCCGGTTAAAGTTAATTGATTTGTTTCGTCTCCAACTTTTACATTCAAAGATTTTTTGCCAAGGGTTTCTGTTATAAAGGCAGGGAGTAAAATTTTATTAAGGTCGAGCTGTTTTTGCAGATTCGTTTTGGCATTATTCTCCAATTGTTTAATAAGGTCTGCCTCCAATTTTGTCGTGTCATTTTTTGAAGCAACTGTAACTTCTTTTTTCGTTCCCCCGCTAAAAGGATTATCGTTTATTGCTATAATTTCAGATACATTAAAAGATGCTACAGAAAACTTTGTACCCGAAGGAAGATTGGATTCTTTGCCCAGTTGATCGGCGGTTACATTTGCCGTAGTCTTTTCGGGAGGGGGATTTTCATTTGCCGAATGAGATGCAACCGCTTTTATAGTTGTCGGCGAATCAAGAGTGAATTCAAGTCCATTGGGAGCTTTTAATACTGTCCCTTCAGCTAAAATTCTAGCAGTATCGCTATCGTTATAAATTATTACTGCTCCTTTTGCAAAAGTGCCGACATCTTTTTTTCCGGTAGCAGGAGTTGAAACGCTTCCGTCTTCGGACACAGACACAAGCTCGCCTTTTATGGTGTTTTTGCTTGGATCCGTTGTTCCTATTGTTGAAAATAAAACATTTTTATTTTGTTCCGTAATTTCCGGATCTACGATAATCGTAATTGTTGCTTTTAGAAATAAGAAATAACAGGTGATAAGTCCAACAATCAAGATTAAAACTGTTGAAATCACAATGCTTAATTTTCCCCTATTTATTTTCCTAACAACAGCAAATATTAGACCTAAAATAAAAATTAAAATACTTTTTATAAGCATTGAGATATTGCCAAATCCTTTGGGGGTTTTGGTTATTACCTGCATTTCTTCTGTGTCAATTTGAGGAATTGTTTCCCCGCCTGCTACGCTCTGTGGAGCATTGCGGGCAGGTTGTTTTTCCTCGATTCTTTGGAATTCTCCCACTTCATCCGTCTTTGGCGGATTTCGCGGGACGGGCATCTTTGCTACGTCGATGTCTTTAGCAAATCCAAAATCGGAAGCTCCTAAATTTTTGTAAAGTACTGGTTCTTCAATGGAATTTTCTCCGCCAGCTGGCGGATTCTTTGTTTCCGCTTTTTCCTCAAGCAGCTCATGCGTAAGATGCTGTTTTTGCGGTATATCTTTTTCTAATACTTCAAATCCCATTTGCGTTGCTGCTCCAAACAAAACAGCTTTTGCGTCAAAACCCTCTGGAAGATTGGTTATTTGAGGAAGATGAAGAAAAGGCAGGCTCTTGCTCCAGGTATGTGAAATAAATTCCTGGCTTAAATCTTCTTTTCCGTTAAAAATTATAATTCTGGATGGCAAAATTTCCGGGACATTAAAATGTTTTAAAAGAGTGTCAACAGTGAAGGGAATAGATTCATGAATTTCCGAGCTTTTTGTTTCTATGCTTTTTCCGGCTCTCAAAAGCGTTACCGTTACATTTTTTTTGTTAATCTCAGCAAGAATTGCAGAAACAGGTACTCCTTCCTCTTTTTGCAGCAAATGTGAAATTGCCTGTGATATAACCAAAAAACCAATCGGAATTAATCCCAACTCTTCACTTGTCTTTTTAAGTTTGCCAAGATACTCTTTTTTAATTTGATCATTGTCTGTCCACGATTCTTTAACTCCAAAAATTGTTTTTTGTGTTTGTATATTTTCCGGCAATGAGGATTCAGCGACGGAGATTGCCTTATCCAATTTTTCCAGAAGTTCTTCTTGCGAAATTTCGTCAATGGAAGTAGAAAAATGTTCTTCTTTAAGGCCTACGATTTTTATTCTGCTTTCAATCTCTTCGAAAATTACCGCTTCCGCCTTCTCGTCTCTTAAAACCAAAACCAAGAAATATAGGGGTACGATTTTCTTATTAAAATTTTTAAAGAATGGCAGATTCATAGCTTAAAATTGTTAGATTGTTAAATTGTTATATTGCTAAAACAATTTATTAATTCCCAACAACTGCGTAAATTCTTCTATTTCCTTTTCCGATATTCTCTTGCTTAATTATTCTAAAACTTTTTATCTCAGATGTAAACGCGACATGAGGTCCACCGCAGAATTCGGCCGAGTACGGTCTTTGGCCTTTAGTCTTTGGACCGACGAAGTAAACTTTAACGGTTTGCCCATATTTTTCATCGAAAAGTCCAATCGCTCCAATCTCTTTGGCTTTTTGCAATGGCAGCATTTCAAAATGGACAGGCAAATTTTCTTTAATTTTTTGATTCACAGTTTCTTCAATTTTTTTCAATTCCTCGGGGGTCAAGTTTCTGTCAAAATTAAAATCAAATCTTACACGTTCAGGCGTAATACTAGATCCCGTCTGATGAAGTTTGATTCCAAACATATTTCTAAGCGCTTGATGGAGAAGGTGAGTTGCAGTGTGTCCCATGATTGTTTTCTCACTATGATCCGCCAGTCCCCCGGCAAATTTTTTTGTTGCTCCGGCTCTTGATATGCTTTGATGAGATTTCATTTTTTCTGCAAATTCCTGATCATTAAATGTATATCCCAAACTCTTTATTTGAGTAGGAGAAAATCCGTGAGTAGAATAAAGGATAAATGCGTCTTCTGCGGAAATTTCAGCTATACCTTTAATTTCGTCTCCGACTTTATATTTTTTGAGAATGAATTCTTTTGCGTTTGCTAAAGTATTTTTATATTTTTGTTCTTCTTCCAAGATTGTTAGCTTAATCTCCTCAAAGTTTTTTTCAAGATAAGGATCAGTTTCCTTATATGCCTCAACTATCCTATGAATAATAGGGGAAATATCTTTTCCTCCGAGAGAATAAAAATTATCAAGAGCTTTTCTAAGCAGTCTTCTTAAAATATATCCCTGTTCTTTGTTTGAGGGTTTAATATTTGTGTTTGAAATAAATACAGATCCTCCAAGATGGTCTGCGATTATTTGCATTTGCGGACAATGTTCCTGATAAGTTTTTCCGGTTTCTTTTTCTATTGCTTTTATTGTCGGAGTAAAGATAGGAGTTTGAAAAATATCATTTTCATTTTCAATAGCTGCTAAAAGTCTTTCTACGCCCCCTCCATAATCGACGTTTTTCTGTGGTAATTCTTTGAAGCTTTCGTCTTGTTGTTTTTGGTATTGCATAAAAACTGCATTTGCGATTTCCAAGAACTTTCCACATTCACACCAAGCGGGATTATCTCCCTTACAATTTAATCCATGTTCTATATCGTCAAATTTATAATAGACTTCTGTATCAGGTCCACCGATTTCACCGGGAGGCATATTCTCCGGAACCCCACTTCTGGACCACCAATTTTTCGTGGCGTTTGCTGCAAATATTTTTTCTTTCGGGTTAAATCCTTCTTTTTTCAAGAGTTCAAACCAGATATTGTAGGATTCATCATCATAGGGAATCCCGCTTCCTCCTTTAAACACGGTTATAAAAAGTTTTTCTTTCGGCAATCCGAATTCCTTTGTCAATAGTTCCCAAAGCCACGGAATTTCTTCCTTTTTAAAATAATCACCCAGAGACCAATTTCCGAGCATTCGGAAGAATGTTGTGTGGCGATTGTCTCCAACTTCGTCTATATCCACAGCCCTGAAACAATTTTGAACATTTACCAATCTTTTTCCCATCGGATGCGTTTCTCCCAAAAGATAGGGGACCAGAGGCTGCATGCCTGAACTTGTAAATAGAGTGGTTGGATCATTCTCCGGGATTAACGGAGCGTTAGGTATTTGTTTATGACCACGCTCTTTGAAAAATTCTATGTATTTGTTGATTATATCTTGTGCTTTCATTTGAAATTTGAAATTTGAAATTTGAAATTGGCGTCGTGCCCGCGTTTTTCAAAAAAGGCAATATACCTGCCCGCAATGCTATGCAAAGCGTTGCAGGCGGGTTTATCAATAATTTCCTGCGCCGTCATAACTAATTCATTATATCACGCTCTAAAATTATTCTGCAGAACTTGTTTGGATATTTAAAAAAATTCTGCAACCGGTTCAGAATAGCTTTGGAGTTGACCCCTTGACAGGGGGAATAAAGTGTGATATAAAGTTATTACTCTATATACAAAGTTAAGTAAAGGTGTACGCCTTGTGCGTTTTTTTTGTTGGTGATGGCTAAACTTGATAAAAAAACTAATACTGTCCGACAAAACTGGGGAAAAGAATATTCCTTCTTACCTCAACTAGATCTCCTTAATGTACAAAAAAGTTCCTATAAGTGGTTCTTAGAAGAAGGAATAGGTCAGATAATTAAAGAAATTTCTCCTATTGATGATTTTACAGAAAAAAATTGGAGACTGGAATTTAAGAAATATAGAATAGGCAAAGCCACAAATACTCCGGAAATTGCTCTTTCCAAAGGACTTATGTACGATGCTCCTTTATATGTAGAAACAACCCTTACCAATAAAAAAACAAATGCAACAATCGAACAAGAAGTTTTCTTGGGAGACATTCCTCAAATGACCGACAGAGGAACATTTGTTATAAATGGAGTAGAAAGAACAGTTGTTAATCAGTTGGTCCGTTCTCCCGGAGTATTCTTTACCGCAGCGCATGATAACGTTACGGGTAAAAAATTGTATACAGCCGAAATAAGACCAATTCATGGATCATGGCTTGAGTTTTCAACAACCAGACATGAAACAATTACAGTTAAGATAGATAGACGCAGAAAATTCTTGGCTTCAACATTTTTAAGAGCAATCGGATTTTCCNTAGAAAATACTTTACAAAAAGATGAAACAGGAAGTTCCAAAGACGCAATTATTGAAATATTTAAAAAAATGCATCCCGGAGAACCGGTTGTTTTCGAAAAAGTTAAAGAAAACTTTGATGGACTATTCTTTAACTCTCGTCGTTATGATCTGGGCAAAGTAGGAAGATACAAGGTAAATAAAAAACTTAATGGAATGTCGGGATTCACAGAATCCAATGTCCAAATCTTGACGCGTGAGGATATTTTGGGAGCAATTAGTTTTCTTATTAAGTTAGCCCAGGGGTCTGAAGGCGTTGATGATATTGATAGCTTGGCAAACAGAAGGGTTAGACGCGTTGGCGAGTTGGTTGCAACAACAGCCTTTCGAGTTGGAGTTTTAAGACTTGAAAGAAGCATCAAGGAGAGAATGAGCCTTATCCAGCCGGATATTCCGCCATCAATCGGAGCCTTGATTAATGCAAGGCCAATTATGGCTTCGATTAATGAATTTTTCCGGACATCTCAATTGTCAACCATATTAGATCAAACAAATCCATTATCTGAAATAGACAATCTAAATCGTTTGACAGTTATGGGGACGGGCGGAATTTCCAGAGAAAGAGCAGCTTTCTCGATTAGAGACATCAATAGCTCCCAGTATGGAAGGATTTGTCCGATCAGAAGTCCTGAAGGACCTAATATTGGCTTAGTTACCTATCTGGCTTTATATTCCAAAGTCAATGAGCATGGATTTTTGGAGACTCCATATAGAAAAATTCATAAAGTAAAAAGGGGTAAAGAAACGCTTGTAACCGCAACGGACGAAATTGTTTATTTAGCAGCAGATGATGAAAGGAAATTCTATATTACTCACGCAGGCAGCTTGACCAAAAATGTTATAGAAGCTGATCGTGTTCCCGTTAGATATCAGGGTGGATTTATGGAAGTCGAAAAAGAAAAGATTGATTTTGTTGATGTTGTTCCGAGACAAGTTGTTGGAACTTCAGCCTCACTTATTCCTTTTGTTTCTCATGATGAGACAAACAGAGCTTTGATGGGTACCCACATGCAGTGTCAAGCAGTTCCTTTAGTTGCTCCACAGAGCCCAATGGTTGGTACGGATATGGAAAAAATTGTAGCTGGAGTTATGGGCCGCGTTGTTCGTGCTCCGTTTGATGGCATAATTACATATGCAGACGCAAATAAAATAACCATAAAAGGAAAGACGAGGAATGAAGAGAAAACTTATTCAATCGATTCTTTCAAAAGGACCTCTCAGGCAACTGCCTATACGCAAAGAGCAGCAGTTAAAGATGGGGACAAGGCTAAAAAAGGAGACCTTTTAATTGACGGTCCGTCTTCTGATAATGGAGAATTGGCGCTTGGACAAAATCTTTTGATTGCCTATGCATCTTTGGATGGACTTGGATATGAAGACGCGGTGGTTATATCAGACAGATTAGTTAGGGAAGATACCTTATCCTCTATCCATATCGAAAAACATGAAGCGGCAGTTGTGGAGACTAAGCTTGGGCCTGAAGAGACCACGAGAGATATTCCAAATGTTTCCGAGGAAGATTTAGCTAATCTTGATGAGGAAGGAATAGTCGTTGTAGGATCCGATGTAATTCCCGGAGACATTTTGGTTGGTAAAATTGCTCCAAAAGGCGAAACAGAGCTGACAGCCGAAGAAAGACTTTTGAGAGCTATTTTTGGAGAGCAGGCAAGGGAAGTTAGGGATACGTCCTTGAGGATGCCTCACGGAGAAAGGGGAACTGTAATTAGCGTCCAGATATTGGATAGAAAAAAGGGAGATGAACTAGAGCCCGGAACTTTGAGGAAAATTATTATTGAAGTTGCCCAGTTCAGGCATGTTGTAGTTGGAGACAAGCTAGCAGGACGTCATGGAAATAAAGGAGTTATTTCTAAGATTTTACCTCAAGCAGATATGCCTTATCTTGCAGATGGTACGCCAATTGATATTGTTATTTCTCCGATTTCTGTTTTGGCTCGTATGAATTTAGGACAATTATTGGAAGCACACTTGGGGTGGGCTTGTTCAAAGCTAGATATTAAGGTTGGAATTCCTGCTTTTGAGGAAGTTTCGGAAGATCGGATAGTAGCATCTTTAAAACAAGCGAAACTTCCTGAAAATGGCAAAACAACATTGTATGATGGCCGAACAGGAGAAGCATATGAAAACTCTGTGGTTGTTGGAATTGAATATATCATGAAACTTATTCACATGGTTGAAGACAAAACTCATGCGCGATCTACAGGACCATATTCTTTGGTTACACAACAGCCTCTTGGAGGAAAAGCGCAAATGGGAGGACAACGTCTTGGGGAAATGGAAGTTTGGGCATTAGACGCACATCGAGCTCGCTATACACTTCAGGAAATGCTGACAATAAAATCTGACGATGTTGTTGGCCGCGCAAAAGCTTTTGAGGCGATTGTTAAGGGAGTTGATATTCCCACCCCGCGGGTGCCGGAATCATTTAAGGTTTTGATAAAAGAGCTTGCATCTTTGGGGTTAAGTATTACTCCGATTGGCGCAACAGTTGTTCCTGAAGCATTAGCGTCCTTGACAGTTGAAGGGAGCATTATTGAGAAAAAAGTTGAAGAAAAAATCGAGAAAGATGCTTTGGAATTACAGCAAGCCGCAGCAGCGGAAATACCGGTGGTTGATAAGATCGGATCTTAATTATGAATGGAATAAATATAGATAAAAAAATGAAAGATATTACAATTTTGGACTTTAAAGCCTTAAGGATTTCCTTAGCTTCCTCTAAAGATATTTTGGAATGGTCATATGGTGAAGTAACCAAGCCTGAAACCATTAATTACCGAACTTTACGACCGGAAAAAGATGGACTTTTTGACGAGAGAATTTTTGGACCAACTAAAGATTGGGAATGTTATTGTGGAAAATATAAAAGAATTAGATATAGGGGAATTGTCTGTGACAAATGTGGAGTTGAAGTTACCTTGTCTAGGGTTAGACGTGAAAGAATGGGGCATATCAACCTTGCAACGCCCGTTGCTCATGTCTGGTTTTTCAAAGGTTCATCCTCGCCTCTTTCTTTACTTTTGGATATGTCTCAAAAAAGCCTTGAATCCGTAATTTATTATGCTTCCTATTTGGTTATCAGTATCGATGAAGAAAAGAAAAAGCAAGCCTTGGACTCTTTCTCAGATTATATTGAAAAGAAAAAGCAACAACTAAAACAAGAATTAAGCCTTGAAGGGAAAAAGGTTGAAGAGGAAATGGAGCAGAAGAAAAAAGAAGCGCTTGGCAGCAAGTCCAAGATAGAACAAGGAGAACTTATCGAACAGGAAATAGAGCTTACAAAAAGACAGAAAACAACTGTTATTGCCGAAAGATTAGACCAGGAAAGCAAAAAATTGGATGAGATTTACGATGCGCTTTTGAAGCTCTTAAAAGGATTAAGGATTGGCGCAGTACTTTCAGAAGATGAATACTTCAAAATCTTAGAATATGATATTCCGGTTTTCTTCACAATTAGAACAGGCGCAGAAGGCCTGCTTGAATTATTGGAAAAAATTGATATTGCCGGTTTGATAGCGTCTTTAAGAAAAGAAGCAGAGAAAGCCAAAGGGCAAAAATATCTAAAATTAATAAAAAGATTAAGGCTGATTGAGTCAATCCGCAAGGCTGAAATTATGCCTTCGTTTATGTTGCTTTCGGTGCTTCCGGTTATTCCGCCGGATCTCAGACCCATGGTTCAGCTTTCCGGAGGACGCTTTGCAACATCCGACTTAAACGATTTGTATAGAAGGGTTATTAATAGGAATAATAGATTAAAGCATTTGATGAGTTTGGGTGCCCCGCAGATAATTCTTAAAAACGAGAGAAGAATGCTTCAGGAGGCAGTAGATTCATTAATTGACATTGCTCAAAGAAGTTCTCAGGTAACCAGCTCTCCCTTGAGATCTTTATCGGATATGTTGCGCGGAAAACAGGGAAGATTTAGACAAAACCTTTTGGGCAAAAGAGTTGATTATTCCGGGAGATCGGTAATTGTTGTTGGTCCTCAGCTAACTTTGTCTCAGTGCGGTCTGCCGAAAGAAATGGCTTTGGAAATGTTTAAACCCTTTGTTCTTCGGGAAGTTATCATCAGGGGATTTGCTCCGAATATAAAATCTGCAAAGAGATTTATCGAGAAGCGTCCCCCGGAAGTATTTGATATTTTAGAAGAAATTACCAAGAATCATCCGGTTCTTTTGAACCGAGCTCCAACGCTTCATAAGCTGGGAATTCAGGCATTTTATCCAATTTTAATAGAAGGATCTGCTATTGCTCTTCATCCTTGTGTCTGCGCGGGTTATAATGCTGATTTTGACGGAGATCAAATGGCAGTGCATATTCCTTTGTCCAAAAAAGCTCAAGAGGAAGCAATAACCTTGATGATGCCAAAACAAAATTTACTTAAGCCCGCAGACGGAGGAGCGATTACTCTTCCAAACAAAGAGATGGCAGTTGGAATCTATTACCTGACTTCAATTGATGAATCCTTAAGAAAAGAAGAACTTCCGATGTTTAGGGATATGCAAGATGCGCTTCTGACGCACAATGTTAAAACCATACAGCTTCGTGAGCCGATTATGATTAGAATTGAAGATAAAAACGAGGAAACAACAGTAGGTAGAATTTTGCTTAATGAGGCGCTTCCTAAATCTTTTGGATTTATCAATAAATCCATTAATGCATCCGGAATAAAAACAATTGTTACGGAAGCAATTACAAAAAGAACCCCTGATGAAGTAGAAAATCTAATCGATGCAATAAAAAAGCTCGGATTTTATGGAGCAACAGTATCAGGCATTTCAGTTTCGGTTTTCGATAATGAAATGATTCCCGAAAGAACAAAATTCATCCATGAGGCGGATAAAAAGATAATTCTAATTGAAGAAGATTATCAAAAAGGCTTGATAACAGATGAGGAAAGAAAACGCTTGTCAAATGACATTTGGCTTAAAGTAACAGATATAATTGCAGATCTTACTTGGAATAATTTAAAATCTACAAATGTTATAAAACTGATTATTGATTCCGAAGGAGCAAGGGCCGGAAAAGAACAATTGAAACAGCTTTCAGCTATGAAGGGTCTTATTTTGGATCCTTTAGGAAAAATTGTTGAATTGCCAATTAAGTCTAATTTTAGAGAGGGATTGTCAATTTTTGAATATGTTGCATCAGCCAGAGGCTCCAGAAAGGGTTTGACGGATTCAGCTTTAAAAACTGCAAATGCAGGTTATCTTACCCGTCGTTTGGTTGATTGTTCTCACGATGTGATCATAAGAAAAGAAGACTGCGGTACGAAAGAGGGAATTATTCTTATTAAAGATGAAAAAGATAGAACGACACCATTCTTACAAAGAATATTAGGTAGAGTTTCGGCAGGAAATGTGTATTCTCTCAAAACTAAGAAGATAATTGCTAAAGCTCAGGAGGAAATAACAGTTGCCCTTGCCAAAAAAATTGTTGATAATGAGGTTTCCGAAGTAATTGTCCGTTCAGCTATTACCTGTGAATTGGAATATGGAATTTGTGTCAAATGTTATGGTTGGGATTTTAGTACGAGAAAAACTGTTGAGCAAGGTGTGCCGGTTGGGGTAATTGCTGCTCAATCAATTGGAGAGCCGGGCACTCAGCTCACAATGAGAGTAAGGCATTTTGGAGGAGTGGTTATGTCTGACGTTACTCAAGGTTTGCCAAGAGTTGAAGAGCTTTTTGAAATGAGAACTCCAAAAGCATTGTCCCCAATAGCTGAATTTATGGGTAAAATCAAGCTTGAAACCACAGACGATGGATATTTGGTAACAATAAAAAGCACAAAGATTAAGCCGGCTCAAGAGTTAGAATACTTTATTCCTTTAACAGCAGCTCTTAATGTTAAGGATGGGGACGAAGTTTTGCCGGGAGTTCAACTGGCTCAGGGATATGTTGATCCGAAAGAAATGCTAAAGATCAAAGGCTTAACTGATGCGCAAAGGTATGTTATTTTGGAGGCTCAAAAGGTTTATGAATCTCAGGGTATTGCCATTAATGACAAGCATTTTGAAGTAGTTTTGAGAAAAATGTCTGACAAAGTTGTCGTAGAAACAGTCGGAGATACGTCTTTAATTCCGGGAGCATTTATTACTAAAACAAAATTTCAGGATATTAATTCCGGAATATTGTCCCAAGGAGGGGAACCTGCAACAGCCAGACAGACAATACTCGGAATTACAAAATCTGCTTTATATTCAGATTCATGGTTGTCTGCATCTTCTTTTCAGGAGACAACCAAAGTTCTGACCGAAGCAGCTTTGGAAGGCCGCGTTGACAACCTCATTGGCCTTAAAGAAAATGTCATCATTGGCCGTTTGATTCCAGTTGAAGGAAAAACCTCAAGTGAGGTATAATACGCATAACTTATGCCAACATTATCACAATTAAGTAAAAGAGGAAGAAAAAGGAAAATAAAAAAGAGCCGATCCGGTGCTTTAAGAAGGATTTTTAATGCCAAGGATCGGGTTTATAAATCAACTGTTTCTCCTCAAAAAAGAGGGGTGGTTACCTTGGTCAAAACGATGACTCCAAAAAAACCAAACTCGGCTTTAAGAAAAGTTGCCCGTGTCAAACTGTCAAATAAAATGGAAGTAACAGCCTATATCGGAGGAATTGGACACTCACTTTCCGAACACGGAATAGTTCTGGTCCGCGGCGGAAGAGTTAAAGATTTGCCGGGCGTAAAATATCATATCGTCAGAGGAAAATTTGATTTGCTTGGAGTTGAAAGTAGAAAAAAAGGAAGAAGCAGGTATGGAACCAAAAGAAATGTTATGGGAGGAGCAACAGCGCCGAAAGTAGTTACGGGAACCGCGTCAAACGCGGCTGCAGCATCACCAGTAAAGCCGGCAGCGTAAATTATGAATTCAAAATTCAAAGTGCAAAGTGCAGAATTGAGGAATATTTTAAAATAAGTACCTTAATTTTTAATTTTTCACTTTTAACTTTTAATTTATTTATATGAGACACAAACAAGCGCCAAGAAGAACAATTGATGGAGATTCGGTTTACAACAATAAGCAAATTGCTAAGTTTATTAACTACCTGATGAAAGATGGTAAAAAAACCGTGGCTCAAAATGTATTGTACGCAGCATTTGATTTGATTATCGGGAATAAAAAGGATCCGATTGCCACTTTTGAAAAAGCCTTGGATAGCGTTGGTCCGAAACAGGAAGTCAAAGCCAAAAGAGTCGGAGGAGCTAACTATCAAATTCCTATGGAAGTCAGACCTGAAAGAAGAGCGGCATTAGCAATGAAGTGGATTGTGGAGGCGGCGCGAAAAAGATCCAATAAAGATTATAAAGTTTTTGAAGCAAAATTAGCAGCAGAATTAATGGATGCTGCCAATGAGTTGGGAGAGGCAATCAAAAAAAGAGATTCAATCCTCCGCATGGCCCAAGCGAATCGGGCTTTTGGTCATTTTAAGTGGTAGGGTTTTTTGGAATTTTAATTAGATTTTAGTACTAGACAAGAAAATCTTCTAGTGATATAAATAGCGTATGGAAAAACTACCGTCTGTAGCTCTTAGTTCAATTTATTCAGAAATTGCTATTGCCGGACAAGAAAGGCAATATTGGCGGAATGAAGGAAGAGAATGGGGGAGATCTTCCCGAGCGTTACAAAGAAAAGCTTTTGGTATATTAAACAAGTATGGTGAAAGTAAACGGAAAATCTTCACTGATGATGAAAGCGTAGATTATCTTGAAACACCGCCCGTATCAGCAGAAATAAACGGTAGAAAGCTTCAATTAACTATTGTTTACGCTATCGCGCCTTCATACATGCCTGATAATGGAGAAGCCCGGAATTATTATAAAAAGGCAATTGTTGTGCAATCTGTAAATCCCGATTCGTCCGAAGAGAACCCAAAGCAATTGTTTTCAATGGATAACTCCGGAATAATAACAACAAATTGGGTAGGAGAAGTAGCGCGAATTGATCAAATCGAAATGATGTCAACTGTCCTAAGCTTCATAAAGGAATCATTATCAGAGGGCCACGCCCCAAAATCTTAACTGCAATTGTAGTGTTTGTAGAACAAATTATTGCCCAATATCTATTCCGAGGATTTTGTCACCGATTTCCATCTTATTCACTACGTCCATTCCTTTTGCAACTATCCCAAAATTTATATATTGTCCATTTAAAAATTTAAAACTGTAAAACCGTACGACCTTGAGTTCCCACCTTCCATGTGGGAACTCAGTTAGGTGTGAACTCAGTTAAGAATTGGAAAGGCGAATGGTAAGGTTAGTGGGACCAACCGCGTCTTCGACCACTTCAAGTGGTAAATTCTGTTATCTTGACAAACTAAATGATTAGTGCTAAAAAGATAACATGAAAGAATCACTCGAATCTTTACTCTTACTCGAGGAATTTGTAGCAACTACAAGAGAAGCAAGTCTTTCAGATAAAGCCGAATTAAGTGCAAGAAAAGAGCATGAACGCGCCTCTTTGTCGATATATAGCGCTTGTAAAGGGCTACTTGATAGGTATGGAAAAAAACATTCTAAGCAAATTTCCGTAGCAGCGGGTGAGGGAATCTATGGAATGCATTTTGAGACAGTTGGATATTTGAAAACTCCCGAAGTTTCCATGAATGTTAAGGGTAAAAAGATCGCCCTAACAATAGAAGAAGATTTTACGACAGGCTCTGACTATAGCAAGACAATGGATACAGTGTTAATAAGCGGAAATGGAAATAATTTATTTGAAATTTCACAAACACAGAAAGAAACAACAAATTGGTTGGACAAAAAAGCCTCACCCGAGCAAATGAGAATGGCGATTTTACTCCTCTCTGACATAGATGGTTTATTGCAAGAGAAATACGGAGCAAGGATTGAAAGGAAAGAAGAAATGACAATCGCTCAGCATGCGATATCTAAAATTCTAGACGGAGGAAAATCTCCCGTTAAGATAAAAAGTAAACATTATGGTTTGCCCCCCGGCGCTTCTACTAGAAGAATGTAAAATCTTCTCGTGAAATTATTCTATTATTATTCCGAGGATTTTGTCGCCCACATCAATCTTATTTACCACATCCATTCCCTTAGTGACGATTCCAAAATTTGTGTACTGACCGTTGAGCCAAGAGGCATCGGTTTTGGTGATGAAAAACTGAGCGTCATTG
>Ga0075716_107_pt1 | contig 24154 bp, 36 predicted proteins | sample RifGroB1_FD_67777 | JGI IMG/M metagenome (GOLD analysis project Ga0075716, IMG submission 67777) | Microgenomates (Levybacteria) bacterium GW2011_GWB1_37_8
AGAGAAAATGGCACTTCCAGCTCGTGAACCATAATAAATTCAGGGCTATAAAGTACTATATTATCATATTTCAAATTTTATTTCCTTGTGTTATGATGGAAAAGTTTTTATGAAGTATCACGTTGAGTTTGACATTGATCTTAAGAAGAATCCATATAAAGGAAAATATATTGCTGTTGAGGGAATTGATGGAAGCGGAAAAACTACGCAGGCTGAGAAACTTGCAGAATATTTCAGAACAAAAGGCAAAACGGTAATTCAGGCCCGCGAGCCGCGGAAAACTGGAGTAATTGGCGATATTGTCCAAAAAGTTTTAAACAGAAAATTAAAAATGTCCACACTTTCTCTTCAATATCTATTCGCAACAGATAGGGTGTTAAGTCAAGAAGAAGTAATTATCCCTGCCTTAAAAAGAGGAGATGTTGTTGTCTCAGACAGATGTTTTTGGTCAGCTATTGTTTATGGAATTTTGGACAGAACCGGCGGACAATATAATTATAAAGAAGCTGATTTTATGCTGGTTGTTTATTCAATTCTCTCGATGTACCACCGTTTTATAGTGCCGGATTATACATTTTACCTAAAAATTCCTTTAGAAGCAGCCATATCAAGAATTAGAAAAAAAGATGACATTTTAGAAATTTACGAAGACAAAGAAAAACTTAGGAAAGTCATTGAAGGATATAATTGGCTAAGTACGAAATTTGACAAAGAGATTATCATAATTAATGGAGAAGGATCGGTTGAAGAAGTAACGAAGAGGATAATTTCAAGGTTGTCATTGTAGCATTCTTGTCATGCCGAACTTGTTTCGGTATCTTCCAAAGAACGAGATTCTGAAACGAGTTCAGGATGACATGCGGAGGAGAAATATTATGATACTCGGACCTAAACTTTTATTAAAATTAGTTAAAACCAAAAAACTCGTTGAGGGCTTGTCGGAAAGAGAACTGACCAACCCTGAAGGAGCTGGATTTGATTTGCGCCTTGGAGAAGTTTACAAAATTTCAGGAAAGGCTTTTTTGGGGGAAACTCATCGCAAAACTGCAGAAATCGAACTGGTTGCTAAATATAGTGGTCTGAAAAAAAACAGCGGCCGCATAAAAAAATCAGATGTCCAAAAGGGGAAAATTTTAATTAAACCGGGAGATTTTCTTCTGGTTAAGACAATTGAGTCGGTCAACATGCCGAATAACTTAACCGCTTCGATTACTCCTCGCTCAACCACTTATCGTTCAGGTTTATTTCTCCGAACCGGAAATGTGCCGCCGGGATATTGCGGAGGGCTGATTTTTGGTCTAAAAAATGAAGGACCAATTACGGCGGAAATTGAAATGGGCGCGCGTTTCGTACACATTCAATTTAATGAAGTCAAAGGCGGCGGCAATCTTTACCGCGGCCAATGGCAAGGCGGCAGAGTCACGACAAAGAAAAAAGAAAAACAGGTTTAGCGTTGTATCAAGTATTAGGTAGCAAGTATTATGTATGAGTACTGAAGACTTGGAGAAGGAAATAAACATGCTAAAGGAAAGAAATAAGAGAGTCGAAAAGGACAAGGATTGGGAGACAAGCTCTACAAGGCGAGGCCTTTTGGTAATTTTTACCTATCTTGCAATTGGGTTTTATTTAAACGCGATACAAATTGAAAATCCCTGGCTTAACGCAATCGTTCCCTCAATTGGCTTTTTACTATCAACTCTAACTCTTCCTTATTTTAAGAATTTATGGATTAAGTTTAACCAGCGTAAAGAAAAACAAGTATGAAATTGGCTTAATCAAAAATAGTTAGAGTCAATTAGCTCTTTGTTCCTATCGTAATATTTCATTATTTTCTTCATATAATATTCAAAATTTTCCTTATCGTCTTTGGTTTTAGGTGAGCTGTAAGACGTAAACTCCAAACAGTCTAGCAAAATACTGCCGAGTTCGGTTTTAGCTTTTTCCATTCCAGTAAGACTACGCCAGAGATAGCTAGCTATTTCTGCTAATCTGTAAATTGAAATTTTTAACCTCTTGAAATCAGCAATTGAATATATAAATATTAACCGTTTTTGTCTAAAGGTAAGTTTTTTTGGATCTTTTACATTTATTTTTTTAAGATAACTGAGAAAAAATTTACAGTTCATTTACGTACTTAAATTATAGCATTTTATTGAAATATTCTTGCATTGGCAGGGGAACTTTGTTATTGTAGAGACGAATTATGTATAAAATTTTTGTGTTTGCCCCAAGAGATTAAAATAATATAAAATAAATACTATGGATAAGAAAATAAACACTATGAATAAAGATGCGTTAAAGACTTTTTTAATCAAAGCCAAAAAGGAAGGATATGCTTCAGGAGAAACTACTACGACAAAAGAGGCTGATGGCTCTTATTCTACGAGATATGAATCTGGAGATTTCAAATTTCATGACAATTGGTTTGGTGGAGAACCCTTTGGTGGACGAGAGGTTGTTTTTTATAAAGGAAAACCTTATTGGATGATGATTTATTACGGAGTTGATTTAACGGATGGTAATTTAGCAATACCAACTTTAAGAAAAGCGCTTTCGCAAATGCCGAATGATTTTCCTGCAAGAGGTCCTAAAAGCTTGGAAGATGGAAAGTTTAAGTATGAAAATGTTTGGCAGGGAGATATTAACGATTTTGTAGGTAAAGAAACAATAAGTGAAAGTAACAAGCAAATCTATGAAACGAATTATAGTGGTGGGTTGGTTGATCAGAGAAAATAGTACTTGACAATCGTAAATACATTGTATATACTTTGTGTATTATGCAAGCAACAGTTATTAATGTTAGAACAGACAAGGAAGTAAAGGAAAACGCAATAGGGGCTGCAAAGGAGCTCGGAATCAGCCTTAGTGATGTAATTAATGCAGCATTGAGGAATTTCATCAGAACACGGGAAGTGATTTTTTCTGATACCCCCAGGATGACTCCTGAGCTTGAAAGACTCATCGGTCGTGTGGAAGAAGACATTAAGCATAATAGAAACATAGATGGTCCTTTCCATAGTGCTGAGGAATGGAATAAATACCTCGACTCCAAATGATAATTAGGTCGCATAGAAACTTTAAAAAGCAGTTTGATAAATTAACTAAATCGCAAAAGAATAAATTTAAGGAAAGAAGTAATATCTTTCTTCAAGACGAATTTTATCCTACTCTTAACAATCACGCCTTAAAAGGCGAATATGAAGGATGCAGAAGTATAAATATAGGAGGAGACTTGCGGGCAATTTATAAAAAAAGCTCTGAGGAAATACTTTTTATCGCAATCGGTTCCCACAGTAGTCTATATGGATAAAACCCGCTTTTACTTTCGCCTTCGTTAAAACTACGGGGGACAAAGAAGTTTCGGTGGGCGAGAGGAGGTGAATGAATAATGGATCAAAAAAAAGTAAATATTAAAGATCAGCCGCAGGGAGTGAATATCAATTTAGCAGCGGATAAGGTGCAGATTTTGTATACGGATTCCGTATTCATAACGTCCAATAATTACGGAATTGTTTTTAACGTAGCGCAATCTATTGACGACAAAAATCAGCAGATAGTCGCCAGAATAGGCATGTCCAAAGACCATGCCAAAGCGCTGTTGGACGTCTTGGGAAAGCATTTGGCAATGACAATCCCGGGCAAAATAAAACAATAGTAGGGGATAAGCTGATGTATTTTGACCTCTTGTAAATTGTTGGGAATTAAGTTAAAAACAATATCATGAAGATTAATGATTATCGCGAGGGCGAATATCAGTATTTGGATTTATTGCAGGATATTTTAGAGAATGGGCATGAGAAGAAAGAATTCAACTCGGGAATAACACTTAAAAGCGTTTTTGGCAGGCAAACCCGTTACGACTTGTCCAAGGGATTTCCGCTTTTAACCACCAAAAAAGTCTTTTTACGGGGGATCATTCATGAGCTTTTGTGGTTTTTGCAGGGCAATTCCAATATTAAATATCTGGTCGACAATAATGTGCATATTTGGGATGAATGGGCGTATAAACGTTTCAAAGAAGCGCAAAAGTCAAAAGTCAAAAGTCAAAAGTGGGCGAAAGAGTTTAGGACGATTGGGACACAGGATGAATTTATTGAGAAAATAAAAAATGGTTCGGCAAGCTCACCATTCGTGTGCGAATGGGGAGAGTTGGGTCCGATTTATGGCAGACAATGGAGGAAATGGGAAACTTCGGACGGGCGGACAATTGATCAGATTGCCTGGGCGATTCAAAAGCTGAAAAAAACTCCGACCAGAAAACATATTTTAATAGCGGCTTGGAATCCGGAATTTGTTTACGAAATGGCAGCTTCCCGCGAAAAGTCAGTTGTACTTCCTCCTTGTCATTCATTTTTCCAGATTAACGTGAACGATAAAAACGAGCTGTCTTTGCAGCTTTATCAAAGAAGCTCCGATGTATTTTTGGGAGTGCCGTTTAATATTGTCAGCTATGCGCTCTTAACCATGATGTTTGCGCATATTGGCGGATTCAAGCCGGGAGAATTTGTGCATACTTTTGGTGACGTGCATATTTATGGAAATCACATGGAGCAAGTAAAAGAGCAGCTGAAGAGGAAACCGCGGCCTTTCCCAACCATAAAGTTAAATCCAAAAGTTAAAAATATCGATGATTTCAAAATCGAAGATTTTACTTTGGAAAACTACAATCCCTATCCGCCGATAAAAGCAGAAGTAACTGTTGTGGGAGGATTTTAATGTTGCTCCGTGTCATCCCGAACTTGTTTCGGGATCTACTTTAATCAAAAACAGACATATCATCAAATTTGGGATTTACTTTTTTGATTAGATTTATTTTCCAGTCTCTGTGCCAATTTTTTAACTGTTTTTCCCTTGCAATGGCCTCTTTTATGTCGCTGTACTCTTCGAGATACACAAGTTTTTTGACTTTATATTTTTTTGTAAAACCTTCCATCAAGCCAAATTTATGTTCAAAAAGTCTTTTGAAAATACTGTTGGTAACACCAATATAGAAAGTTGTATTGTATTTATTTGTTAGAATATAAATATAATAAATTAACTTTCTTCGCATGCTGCTTTATTATATAATGCTTTTGAGATGCTGAGATAAGTTCAGCATGACAATTAAGAAGAGATTATGAAAATAAGTGCAATTGCGGCGATTGGAAAGAATCGGGAACTGGGAAAAGATAACAAGCTCTTGTGGCATATCCAGGAGGATTTGCAGAGATTTAGAGAGATTACAAAAGGACATCCTGTTATCATGGGCCGCAAAACTTGGGAATCTCTACCGGTCAAGCCTTTACCAAACCGCACAAACATTGTAGTAACCCGAAATCCCTCATTTAGCTTCGCAAGGGGAGGCCTTGCGAAGCTGGCGGGGGCTTTAGAAGAGGCGATTGAGATTGCGAAAAAGGAGAAAGGGAGCGAGGAGATCTTTATAATTGGCGGGGGACAGATTTATAAACAGGCGATGGAAAAAGAATTGGTCGACAAACTTTATTTAACCGTGATTAATGCGAGCGCTGACGCGGACACGTTTTTCCCTGATTACTCGGGATTTAAAAAAGTGATGTTTGAAAAAGCAGGCGAGCATAAGGGATTAATATATAAATTTATAGATTTGGAAAAGTAGTCTTTTGAAGCGAAATAAAACTAAATATAATATTTGTTTGCGTGACTTCTGGTAACATCCTCACTGTGGATAATTTTATAGATCATTAATTGTTGTTTTTTTTCGTCAGAATCGATTCCATTCCTATGTCCATTTGAGGTCATAAGTATTCTATATTTACGATATTTTAATTCTATAATTGGTTTTCCGTTATGCATGGCAGTTTTATCTAACATTTTTAAGATACCCACACCCGTTTCGTTATATTCATTTACCGCCTCAATTATCTTTTTTTGATTTTCCGGCGACACATGCTTCATTAATTTATTCATATTCTTTTTTTCAGGGAAATTAATATTATGTCTAACTTCGTTTTCCGCAGCAATTTCATTTTCCCCTCCATTGGCATTTTTTCCCAATAATACTTCCGGTATTGGGATTAGTGGTTTTTTCGGTTTTGGTTTTGCTTCTTTTGGTCGCGGAACATAAATATCACGATGATCTTTTTTAGAGCCATTGGAATTAAGAACTGTAGGATTAACTATTGCCGCTTTGGACTTTTGACCCTTTTTATATTCAGCCTCAACTTGTGCCTGAACGGCAAGAAGTATAGACCGCACAAGCAGCATGGCTTCATTTCTTATCCCTTGCAGTTTTGGCGCATTCGGATCTTTTAAAGAATTCCAATAAATTTTTTCTTTTTTAGTGTTGATGCCTATTGCAAAATTTTCTTTTTCTTCACATAAAAAAAACTGAATTTTAGTCGGATCACCCTTAGAGATAAATTTCACTATGATATTTTTTAATACTGCCACGCCATGGAAGTCTACGCCGCTTGGAGAAATTTCATATTTAAGACCTGAAGATTGTTTTAGAATCTGCTCGCTTATTTTTTTGAGATCTTCAAATGAGGGAAATCCTTTTCCTTCAACTCTACTTTCTGGTAGAAACTTAGTCGTCTCTTCAATAGTAAAGATATCCGCTTCCTGCGGATACACTCTGGTAAATTCTTCTATAACACTAATCAGTTTTGCGTATAGGTCCGTATGTTCTCCACGCTCGTATAATATTTCCGCTTTTCTATATGCTCCGATCTCATTTTTTGGTTCATTTAAACCTAATCTTACAAGTGTTATAATTTTTATATTGATATCTTTTTGATCAAGATATTCCTTTAAAAGCGCACTTAAAGCAGGAAAGTCAGGGGAATTTGGAAAAAAAATTGTTTTCAGTAAATTTCTTCTCAATGCTAATGCTTGTTCAATAACTCCCCTAGTCTTTGAAACAATCTCCTGTTCTGCGTCGTCATGGCATGGTACCTTAATTTCCTCGAAGATTTCCGGAGCAAGGACAGATAAAATCGAGAATTGTTCACAGGCGTTGTGAATTGCCTGTCTTGCCGTATGAGGATATGCCTTTACTCTTGGATTATCTGTATTTTCCAGAAGAATATTATCGTAGGAATATTTTCTTCTTGCCATCGTTGCTTCGACAGATGACCTTAGAAACTGTGACATTTCAAAGTTCTTGCTCCTCAAAAAATCCACAATAGAAAAACCCTGTATCTTGATGGTTGGTTCACCGCAAGTTTTAAATCTTACAGTTTCCATTAACGGTTGAAAAGAATCGCCGAGGCCATGCTTATTAGCTATCCCTAGTTGCTTATCCATAATATCGGTTAGCAGAAGATTTCTTGCAATTCGTAGGGCGGCAACCATGGCGTCCGCTATAACATTTTGTTTGGGATTAGAGTCTTTAACATTTCGCGTAAGGAATATACTACTGTTGTGAATTTTCACCCTTCTCTTTTCTAGGGCAACCCATATTTCTGTTGGGAAATCTTTAGGAAGTCCAAATATTTTGATCCGGTCAGCAAGAGCACTTTCGGCTTTGTCAGCAATGCTGTTAAGGACTGATTGTTCATGGAGAAATGGGTCAGTCACATTGGGTTTTCCGTCGGCATTATTAATCACGCCCGTAATTATTGGCATAACGCGATCTTGAATGACTAATCTTTGTTCATGAAGCGGCAAGCCGGCAATTCCTGTTAAAGTAAATGGTTTTTTTACTTCAGCTTTTTCCATAGGATGTATTCTAACATATTATTATTTCAATCAAAAGCTAGGATTGACATAATTTTGTGTCTTGTAAAGTTTGGGAAATCGCTATATACTCTCAATAAATTCATGAACAATCTTAAAAAATCTGACCCCAAGATTTATAACATCATCAAGCTTGAAGAGAAGAGACAGAAAGAAGGGATTGAGTTAATTGCCTCGGAAAACTATGTTTCCAAGCCTGTGCTGGAGGCGATGGGAAGTATCCTAACCAATAAGTACTCGGAAGGCTATCCGGGCAAACGTTATTATGGAGGAAATCAGATTATTGATCAGGCAGAAGGCTTGGCAATTAATCGTGCCAAAAAACTTTTTGGCGCAGAACATATTAATGTCCAGCCTTTGTCGGGAAGCCCTGCAAATCTGGCTGTTTATATGGCATTACTTAATCCCGGCGATAAGGTTTTGGGTTTTTCTTTGGATCAGGGGGGGCATCTTTCACATGGACATCCGTTAAATTTTTCAGGAAAACTATATAAAATTATTCCATATTTTGTAAATAGGAAAACAGAGGTAATCGACATGGATGAGGTTGAAAGAATTGCCTTGAGAGAGGGTCCAAAAATGATTCTGGCCGGATTTTCTGCATACAGCCGGGATATGGATTGGAAAAGATTTAAAGAGATTGCGGACAAAGTTGGCGCTTTTACTTTTGCAGATATCGCACATATTGCGGGACTTATTGCCGGCGGACAGCTGGAAAGTCCGGTTCCTTATTTTGACGTAGTTTCTACGACAACGCACAAAACTCTTAGGGGTCCAAGAGGGGCAATGATTATGTGCAAAGAAGAATTTGCGAAAGCTATCGATAGAGCAGTTTTTCCGGGAGTTCAGGGAGGACCGCATGACCATATTAATGCGGCCAAAGCAGTTGCTTTCGGTGAAGCGCTAAAACCGTCATTCAAAAAATACTCTTCTCAGGTTATCAAAAATGCAAAAGCACTGAGTTCTGCTTTGCAGAAGAGAGGATACAGAATAATTTCCGGCGGAACCGATAATCATTTGATGTTGGTTGATGTATATGGGAGCAAGAATATTACGGGCAAAGAGGCTGAACATACGCTCGAGGAAGTTGGAATTTCCATTAACAAAAATATGATTCCTTTTGATCCGAGAAAACCTTTGGATCCGTCAGGAATAAGACTTGGTACTCCGGCAGTTACCACCAGGGGAGCTAAAGAGAAGGATATGGAGAAAATAGCTAAGTTTATTGACGAAGCGTTAATGGCAAAAAATAACGCTAGCGTATTAAATAAAATCGGAAAGCAAGTTAAAACTTTCTCCCTTCAATTTCCGGTGCCGGGAATTAAATAAAAACCCCTTAAGGTTTCAAACGAGCAAAAAAGCTTTGCTCAAAATTCCCCCTATTCTAATCCCCGGGATTTTTCAGCGGAAGGAGCATAGCTAAGCTCTTTTTTTACAAATAAGATATGTTCCCAAAAGGTACGGGCAATTGGTGAAAAAAGTGATTTAAGATATGGCTTATTAAGGTCAGACCCTTCATATAGTATTCCATCAGAATCGTCAAAGTGCTTATTACGTGCAAATTGTTGCCGGAAATGATCATTGTCCACGATTAAAAGCCTAATGGAGGGATTGCCGCTCGCAATCTTTATTGGATCACCTGGTTTTAATATGGTTATCTTGGATTTGCCTGGGAATCGAGGCATCGCTTCCATAGAAAGTGTCATAGCTGTAAACTATACCACAAACATTTTAAAAAATCTACGAATAAGTATTTTTTGTTTGTGCTTGACAAGAGGAGAGGAAGAGAATATAAGCAGTTAGCTAATTGTTTAAAATTATGACAAGCGAATCTAAAGCTAATTTTCTTACATTGGGGGAAATTATTGTTAGGTTTCCTCCAAAAGTAGAGGTATTTAAGTCTGTAAACGGCGAAAGCATGTCCTCCTGGATGATTTCAAGAAATGAAAATGACATAATGGTTTACGCTGTTTTGATTGAAAAATCGGTTCAGGTTAAGCAAGAAGTTTAATTTTGCTCTTGTTTTTAATATCAAGCTTTGCTATAATTTCGGAATTACCCTTCGACATCGCTCAGGGTAAATACACACATTCCGGGTTAAGTCCTGAATAAAAATTTTGTCCGGAATGGCGGGTCCCGCCTTCGCTAAAGCTACGGCGGGCAAAGAAGGACTTTATTATGAGAGAGATTACATTAGAAGAATTATTGGAAGCCGGTTGTCATTTTGGTCACCAAGTTACAAGAAGCAACCCCAAAGCCCGCGATTTTATTTTCGAAGCCCGCGATAATATCCATATTATTGATCTAGCCAAAACAAAAGAAGGCTTGGAAGAAGCCGCCGCTTTTGTCAAAGATTTGGCCTCCAAAAACGGCGTGATGGTTGTTGTTGGGACCAAAAGACAAGCGCGTACAATAGTGGAAGAGGAAGTAAAAAGAGCTTCTGCAGAGCAGAATTCGGATAATAATCTTTTTTACATTACCAATCGTTGGGTAGGAGGACTTTTGACAAATTTCGCGGAGGTTTCCAAAAATTTCAAAAAATACTCAGATTTCGTCACGGATTTACAGGATGATGAGGTCAAAGCAAGATATACGAAAAAAGAAGTCGGAGGATGGGAAAAAGAAAAAAACAAATTGGAAAATCTTTATGGGGGAGTTGCCAAAATCACCAAAAAGCCCGATTGTCTCTTCATAATTGATTCCCATTTAGAAGATTTGGTAGTCAGGGAGGCTTTGGTAACGCATATTCCAACAGTGGCTTTGGTTGATACCAACGCGGATCCTGCGATTATTGATTATCCAATTCCTGCAAATGATGATGCGGTCGGTTCAATCAAGCTGATTGTGAGTTTCATTATTGACGCATGGATTGAAGGCCGAAAACTCGCGAAAGACGCGAAAGATAAGGAGATCGCTAAAATCGCGAAAGAAGAACAAGATGCGAAAAATACGAAAGAGAAAGAGCTCACGAAAAATGCGAAAAAAGAGAAGATCGCAAAAAACGCTAAGGAGATAGAAACTAAGAAAGTTAAGAAATCTAAAAGTGAAAAATCAACAAAGTGATAAAATCCTGTACAAAGAGTTAAGTTATCAAATTGTCGGAGCTTTGTTTGATGCTTTTAAGAGTTTAGGATCTAACTATCAGGAGAAATATTGTCAAAGAGCAGTTGAAATATTTTTAATAAAACGTAAAATTCCATTTAAGAGAGAAGTGCCGGTTAAAATTGCAATTGACAACAATCTAATTGGTAGACATTTTTTGGATTTTCTGATAAGTGATTCTGTTATATTGGAGCTTAAAAAGGGAAATAAAGACAATATGTCGGATGTTAAGCAAGTTTTGATGTATTTAAAAACAACAGGACTAAAGCTTGGAATACTTGCTTATTTTGGCAGCAACGGAGTAACATATAAAAGAATTATCAATTCTGATTCGCGACATTCGCAAATGAATTCGTGATTTTAGTGAGAAGCAACATTGAATATGAGCATTGACATGAAATTGCTTAAACAATTGAGGTTAGAAACTTCCGTAAGTATTGCTGACTGTAGAAAGGCTTTGGAGGAGTCAAAAAATGATTATAAAAAAGCCTTGGATTGGGTTTGCAAGAATGGTTTGGAAAAAGCCGCGAAAAAAGCCGATAGGGAAACACCACAGGGATTAGTTGAATCTTATATTCATCAAAATGGCCGGGTTGGCGCGCTGGTTGAGGTTTCCTGCGAGACTGATTTTGTTGCCCGAACAGACATATTTAAGAATCTCGTACACGAAATATGCATGCAGATAGCGGCCATGAATCCAAAAGATGTAAAAGCCTTACTAGAGCAAGAGTACATTAGAGACGGATCAAGAAAAATGGGAGATTTGGTTAAGGAAGCAATTGCAAAATTAGGCGAAAATATTGTAATCAAAAGATTCCAGCGTTTCGAAATCGGAGAATAATTTAAATACCTGTTATGGAAACAGAAAGTAGAATTTGTTATTCACCTGAATCAATGTGGGCAAGAGAACTCGAATTTAAGGCTAAATTTGGGCCAAATGCGGAAATTTACGATCCGGAAAATGTGAACAAAGCAATTGTTCAAGATGTAATACTAAAGGTCAACTCCTATAAAAAGCAAATTGATAGCTCCACTAATTTTGTGGAGAAAATAATTCTAAGAAAAAGGCGTAATGAGGCAATCCGTCAGGTGTGTAGAGCTGCAATCAAAGCATAACGAAGCCTATTTAAATAAAAAGCAGTATAAGTGTGTTATTGATTAAGCGTATCTTTTCTGATAATCTAGTACCAGCTTATGGATGATGTAGCTGTACAAATGCGAAGTAAAATGCAGAAAGCTCTGATGGTTTTGCAGGAAGATCTTTCTACTGTCAGGACCGGCCGAGCCATGCCATCCCTAATTGAAAATGTGGTAGTCAGCGTTTATGCCGGAGCACAAAGATTAAGAATTAAAGAACTGGCGACCATTTCCGCGTCTGATCCTCAAACTTTGGTTCTCCAGCCGTATGACGGCTCAATTGCCGGCGAAATCCAAAAGGGAATCATGGAGGCAAATATCGGCTTAACTCCTTCGTCAGATGGGAATATTATCAGGATTTCGATTCCGCCTTTGTCTCAAGAGCGCCGGGTTGAATTGATCAAGCTCATGAAACAGAAACTGGAAAACGGCAGAATTGCCATTAGGCAAATCAGACAGGATGCCAGAAATATTGTGAGAAAAAAGCATAATAACAAGGAAATTTCCGAAGAGCAAATGTACGGAATAGATCAGGAAATACAGAAAATAACCGATCAAATTATGCTTCCGGTGGATGAAATGGGAAGAAAAAAAGAAGCAGAATTAATGCAGATATAAAAATTCCAAAATCAAAATCCCAAATCACAAACGTTTTGAATTTAGAATATTAAAATTTTGAAATTATTTAGAATTTGTAATTTTAAATTTGGTGCTTTTCCTAGTTTATGATCATTACGATTTTAGTTTTTCTTTTAATTTTGAGTGTCCTTGTTCTCATTCATGAAGCCGGGCATTTTTTTGTGGCGAGAAAATTCGGCATCAAAGTTGAAGAATTTGGCTTTGGTTTTCCACCGCGATTATTCGGTAAGAAAATCGGTGAAACTATTTATTCTATAAACTGGCTTCCGATTGGGGGATTTGTCAAGCTCTATGGAGAAGATGAATCCGGAGGAGGGAGAATAAGGATTAAGGATGAAGGATTAAGGATAAAGGATAAAAAAAGAGCGTTTTTTGCAAAAACTGCCTGGCAAAGAGCGGTTGTAATTGTAGCAGGAGTGGCAATGAATTCGATTTTGGCTGCGATTATTTTTTATATATTCCTTGGAATTTCAGGATTCAAAACAGATCTCCCTCTTCTTTCGGAATATAAATTTTTTGGAGTAAATCAAACGAATATTACAGAAGTTGTAATATCCGCTGTTGTCAAAAATTCACCCGCGGAAAAACAAGGATTAAAACCTATGACAAAAGTGGTTGCAGTAAATGGGCAAAAGATAGCTGATTCAAAAAGTTTTATAAATATCGTTAACCAAAACAGGAGGAAAGAAATTGAAATTACCTGGAGTAAATTACAAACACAGAATATTCACAAAACCAAAATTACTCCCCGAATAAATCCGCCGCCAGGAGAGGGGGGATTGGGAGTAGGACTTTTTTCAATGTCAACGGCGGTTCTTGAATATAGAACCCCGGTTCAAAAAATTTTTTCAGGAATTACACATCCTGTTAATTTGATGTCTTACAATCTGAATGTTATGGCGCGCCTTGTGAAGGTTTCTTTGGAGAAGAAAACAACAGAGCCTTTGACTCAGGGAGTATCCGGACCGGTTGGCATAGCATCCATAACAGGTTCTATATTGGAAATTCAAAATTTAAAAGAAAAAATATTAGGACTTCTTAATTTGGCAGGAATTTTGTCTATATCTTTAGCTTTTTTCAATATCTTACCGATACCGGCGCTCGATGGGGGAAGGTTATTCTTCATTCTGATAGAGGCTGCGACAGGTAAAAAAGTTCCGCAGAGATTTGAATCAATCGTCCATTCAATAGGAATGATCATTCTGCTTTCCCTAATGGTTCTTATTACCCTCAAAGATATCGGCAAACTTTTCGTCAAATAAAGATCAACGTATGGAAGAAAAAATATTTTTTAAAACTTCAGACGGATTAAGGCTCTGCGGAATTTTATCAGTCCCTAAACAAAAAACTCAAAAATGCATTATTCTTTGTCACGGGATAACAGTTGATAAGGAGGAGGATGGCATATTTACAGAATTAGCTAGAAAATTGTCAAACGCAGGTTTTACTGTTTTTCGCTTTGATTTCCGCGGACACGGAGAGAGTGAAGGTAAAAGCGTTGACATGACAACTACGAAAGAGGCGGAGGATATAGAATTTGCGGTAAAATTTCTTCAGGAAAAAGGATATAAAAATTTCGGAATTTTGGGAGCAAGTTTTGGGGGAGGAGCAGTGTCTTTATTTATCGGCGAGAATCCTAATGCCGCTAAGGCATTGGTTCTTTGGAATGCAAATATTGATTACGCGGATATTTTAAAACCGACAACGCGTTGGCATATAAAATATTGGGGAAAACCGGCTTTTGACCGTGCAGAAAAATTTGGTTTTACAGAAATTGGCAGTGGAAAATTTAAGGTTGGAAAAAACCTCATGAACGAACTTAAAACTCTTGAGCCATGGAAAGGTCTTATGAATATTAGCGTTCCAATCCTTTTTATCCACGGAGATAAAGATTCCTATATTCCATACTCGGATTCCGTTAAATATTCGAAGCTTTTTAAAAATGCAAATTTAGTTACGATTGAGGGCGGAGAGCATGGATTTCACGATAATCCAAAACACGCAGAAAAAGCAGACAAGGCAACTGTTGAATTTTTCCTCAAAAATCTGTAACACGGTTACGTAAAAAGTTCGCTGCTACATAGCAGCGAACTTTCGTATATAATGAGAATATGAAAAGAGTTTATTTTCAAAAGAACAAACGGATAGAAAAACTTTCTACGAAAGAGCAAGGAGAATTAATCTTTGATCTGGTTAATGCCATAGTTTCCTCAAAGAACGTTGGAGACGCGGCGCTTTTCTTACAGGATTTATTGACGAAATCGGAAATTAAGATGCTTGCGAAACGGCTGCGCATTGCAAAATTACTTATAAAAGGAATGGATTATAGGGAAATTGAACAAAATCTCCATGTAGGGCATACTACGATAGCCAAGATTGCAGCTTGGCTTTCGGAAAGGGGGGAGGGTTTTAGGAAGATCATTAGCCACTTATCCAAACAGGCCGATACGGATTCACATAAGGAGCTTTCAGAATGGGATAATTTCAAAAGGCGTTACTCATTGTATTTCTGGCCGGAACTGCTTCTTGAGCAAGTAGTAAAGAGCGCAAATCAAAGGCAAAAAGATAGAATTAAGAATGTTTTAAATAGGCTGGAGGAGAAAAGCGAACTACATAAAAAGATAGAAAAATATCTTGAGTATTAATTCCGCTGCTACATAGCAGCGAACCTTTGTAGTAGGAGATGATTGATTTTGGGTATAGTTAACTTGAATTATGATTAAGTTAAGTAAGGAATTACAGAACGATAAGGAAAGTCTTATACGTAAGCTTATGGAGATTCTTGATAGTAATAAGGATAAAAGAGTCGTTGTAATTGGTACAACTTGCACGGGAAAATCAACTTTTGTAAAGAACATTAACTGCGCTAAAGATATGGATGACTTAGTTTTTCCAAAACTTTCCAAAGAAGAAAGAGACTTTGTTTGTCAAAATCCATGGACCGAGGAGATTGGCAGAACAATGGTAAAATTAGCAAAAGAGCGTGCAAAAGTCGAAGTGGGTAAGCCGGTATTCGGGACAATTGTTTTAGACAGCGATCTTGTAATAGAATTAACAATAAGCGACAAATTGCTTGCCGAAAGGGCGGCGTTAAGAAAAGTCAGCTTCGAAGATGCAAAAAATATGCAGATACAAATAAAAAACGAAATTAAAAAATCAAACATACCTGTGATAGAATTTAATGTAGGGTAAGAAGGTAAGAGGAAATATGGTGATAACTTTTGAGGATTTTGAAAAACTGCTAATAAGAATTGGTCTTATAGTAGAGGCAGAGAAGGTAGAAGGAGCAGGTAAATTACTCAAGCTCCAAGTTGATTTTTGCGGTTGATGTTGGCGGAAAAGCAGTGCTTCTGAAACCTCATAAAAAGGTTCCCGCAGGGAGTTTTGTGAAATAAAGGCGTTTTGGTTCTTGATTAAGATTATTAAAAAGCATATACTTTTCTTTATTAATTTATGACAGATATTTTTTCGCAAGCCAAGAAATCCATCTTTACAATCTCCAAAAAATTTAATTTGGATCAGGATGAGGTAAGAGAATTTCTAGAACCGCACAGGGTAGTCGAAGTTGAAATTCCAATTAAATTGAAAAACGGACAAATAAAAGTTTTTAAAGGATTTAGGTCTCAGCATAACAATAAACTTGGTCCCTACAAAGGGGGAATAAGATTTCACCAAAACGTCACGAAGGAAGAAGTAATGGCTTTGTCTTTGTGGATGACCTTAAAGTGTGCAGTTGCCGATCTTCCTTACGGAGGCGGAAAAGGCGGAATAATAGTTGATCCAAAAACTCTGACCGAATCGGAAATTGAAAAACTTTCCAGGAAATACATAAGGGCGATTTATGATGTTATCGGACCGGATAAAGATGTTCCCGCGCCGGATGTTAATACCAATCCGAAAATCATGGGTTGGATGGTTTCGGAATACATAAAAATCAGCAAAGAAAAAAAATTGAATATGCCTGAAAATCTGCTTTATGCAACTTTTACCGGCAAGTCTAATCGCGATCATGGTCTGGCAGGGAGGACTGAAGCTACGGGTTATGGAGGAGTAGTTGTTCTTGAGGAGCTTGTGCAGAGATTGGGATTAAAACCGGAAAGTCAAACTGTAGCAGTTCAAGGGTTTGGAAACGTAGGGCAATATTTTGCGGAATTTGCAGCAGAAGCAGGTTTTAAAGTGGTAGCTGTTTCCGATTCCAAAGGAGCGATAACGGAAAAAAATCATAAGTTTCGCGCTTTGGATATTCCTCTTGTTTTGAAATGCAAAAAAGAAAAAGGAATGGTAGCCGGTTGTTATTGTGTCGGGGGAGTTTGCGATTTAACTAAAGGCAGGCCTATTTCTAACGAAGCTCTATTGGAACTTCCGGTTGACATTCTTGTTCCTGCGGCATTGGAAAACGTAATCAATGTTAAGAATATGAAGAAGATAAAAGCGAAAATCATCATCGAAATGGCTAACGGACCGGTTTCTTATGAGGCATATGAATATTTAACCAAGAAAGGCGTTGTGATTGTGCCGGATATTTTGGCTAACGTCGGTGGAGTAACAGGGTCATATATTGAATGGAAACAAAATATTGAGAATAAGAAGTACACGAAAGATGAAACGCTTAAGATGATTGAGGGGATTATTGAATTAGCCTTTGATAATATTTGGAATGAAGCGGTTAATTTAAAAACTCATCTCAAAGAAGCTTCAACTGTCCACGCTCTCAAGAAACTGCTTGGCCGCGATTAGGATCTAGGGAAAAAGCGTAATTCGCTTTTTTTGAAATTAATGTAATTTTGCTGGCGTCTTGTCCGTGAATTATGCTATACTTTTTGTGTGAGATATTCAGCACTTTTCGGGAAGACAATCAAAGACGCGCCGAAAGACGAAGTGGCAATTAATGCAAAATTACTTCTTTGTGGGGGATTTATAGATAAATTAATGGCCGGATCTTATACGCTTCTTCATTTGGGAAGACGTGTTGAGCAAAAAATAGAACAAATTATTAGAGAAGAAATGAACGCAACGGGCGCACAAGAAATCCTCATGCCCCTTTTGCACCCTAAAGATATCTGGAATGAAACCGGTCGTTGGGACAGCGCAAAGGATGTGATGTATCAATTTAAAAAAAACGACAAGGAATATGCTTTATCATTCACACACGAAGAAGTAGTAATGGATCTACTTAGAAAACATATTTCAAGCTACAAAGATTTACCTAGTAAAATTTATCATTTTTCCACAAAATTCAGAGATGAAAAACGCGCAAAATCCGGAATACTGCGTGGCCGCGAATTTTTAATGAAAGATTTATATAGTGCTCATGCTTCAGAGGCAGACATGATGAAATATTATGATGAGATTAAAAAGGTTTATTTGAAAGCTTTTAAAAGAATGGGATTGGATGCGATTTTGACAGAGGCAAGCGGCGGGGTATTTACAAAAAATTTTACTCATGAATTTCAGGTAATCGTCGATAGCGGAGAAGATGAAATTATTTATTGTCCCAAGGGAGATTTTAGCACAAATGTGGAAATAAGTAGCGTAAGAGGAGGAAAACAATGCGATTTGAGTCATGGGCCTTTGAAAAAAGCAAAAGCAATTGAAGTTGGAAATATTTTTCCTCTCGGAACTTATTATTCGGAGAAAATGGGGGTTAATTTTACAGATAAAGATGGAAAGAGGCAGCCTGTTTGGTTGGCGAGTTATGGAATAGGATTAACCAGAACTGTCGGGGCAATTGTTGAGGTGCATCATGATGAAAAGGGAATCATCTGGCCGAAAGAGGTGGCGCCGTATGACGCTCATTTGATAATGATTAATGATGAAGGATTAATGATCAAAGAGAAAGCGGATAAGATTTATGAAGAATTACAAGAAGCTGGAGTTGAAGTTTTGTGGGACGACCGGGAAGACGTTTCGGCCGGTGCCAAATTCGCGGATGCGGACTTAATCGGTATCCCAATCCGTTTGGTAGTCAGTAAGAGGAATGGGGATAAGATTGAGTGGAAAGAAAGAAAATCCGCCAAATCCCCACTTCACCAAGGCTCCGTGGGGCAAGCCGAGCTTTTGAATAAGGAAGAGGTCCTTAGGCGTTTAGGATAAGTTTCCACAATTTTGCTTTTGTCTCGGCGCTTCTTAAAACTTCTAAGCCAAGTTCTTCGGGCGTAAGTTTCTCAAGTCTATCTTGCTCTTTAAACATTGCTATCGCACTTAAGTTAGACATAATGCTTCCGGAAGGTATTAAGAGTACAGTGGAATCAATTCGTTCTTTTCTATATTTTTCAATATCAGCAGGCGAAATAGTCTTGGGATCTGAAATAATTCTCCTGACAGCGGTTTCATCTTTCAGAGTATAGCCTCGGACAAAATCTTTCGTTTTTCCAGCGACTATTTTTCCTGCTTTAACTAATTTACTTCCAATCCTGTTAATTTTAGTTTCTAATTCCAATCTTCCCATCAAATAGTTCTTAGAACAAAATTACTGTTATTTTTAACAGAAATTAGCGTAGAAGTCAATATCAGAAAAGTTTTACGATTTATGGTAGAAAAGGAAGTTTGAGGTTGAAAATTCTTGCCCAGAAGAGACCATAAACCACAATAAAAACCAAAATTGTAATTACAATCATTGCAGGTATCAGAATGTTGTTTTTCTTCTTTATAGCTATTGTTTGACTTTGAACCGGCGTTGCGAAATTAGGGGTAGGGGCAGGAACTGCAGTTGGAGTAGCTGGCACTTCAGAATTCATTTGAACGAAATTAGAAGCTTGTTGTATAGGGTCAGGTTGCGGTGTTGGTCCTCCAGTTGGCGGAGTTTCCGGTTGTGGTATAAAAAAAGGTTCACGCTTCTGATCTGCAGGAGTTTGCGGCGCAATAGTGGGTTCGGTATTCGGTGCGGGAACCGGCTCCGTCTGTGACGGTTCCGGAGTAGAAATTGGTATTGGTTCCGGTTCCGGTTGTGGTGTTGGAGTTGGGTTAGGAATCGGAGTAGAAGGTTCACTGGCTGCCGGCGGAGAGGTTTGAGCTTGAATGGGTGCAGCTTGAGGTTCCGGAATTACGGTTCCCATGACGCGCTGATAAGCTTCTCTTAATTTGGGATCAAGCTGGGACAGTTTTTGCGGATCCATATACCTTAATATAGTCTTTTATTTCGATAAATTTGTCAAGTGGAGGTAATTGGGGTAAGCAACCTTTTTATTTTTTGGGCAAAGAGCTCTGAATGCCTTCTAAAACGAATTTTAGTCGGGCAAACTGATAATCGGTTTTTAATTTTCCCTCGAAAGAACGCACAAAAGAATAAGCGTCAAATTCATAAAGAACTCTTGGTTTCTTGTCGCAAAGTTCTTTTCCTGCTTCGTCAAAGTAAATGCGCAGAGGTTTTAAATTGCTACCCTCTCCTAATTTCGATGACTCCTCGAGATACACAATGAATTTTTCTTGACCGACTTGTATCGGAATCTCCGGGGTTGATGTTGATTGACATTCTTTGAGTATTGAGGTGGCCAAAGTGCGATGTTCTTCAGTTAGCTTCTTTATCCTTTTTTCTTCACGATCTCTATCGATAAATTTTTCAATTTCGCTTACTATTGCTTCTTTGCTCATAGATTATTTAGCGCATATTAGCAAAAATTTTAACAGATTGCAACAGACACTCGGGATAAGTTATACTTAATCGTATGATCCCTCGGCTTTTGCTCAGGATCATATTGAGTTTATCGAAATATGAAAATTGTTGTTACACACAGTTCGCCGGATATGGATGCGATTGCCTCGGTTTGGTTGATTAAAAAGTTTTTGCCGGGATGGGAAACCGCAACTGTTAAATTTGTTCCCGCAGGAGAGAGGATTGATAGCGGAAAATGGCAAGATAAAAGCGAAATATCTCCAATAGAGCGAATTGAAGATGACGAGGCAATTCATGTGGATACGGGTTTAGGTCCGTTGGATCATCATCAAACTGCTTCGGATAAAGTGTGCGGCGCAAGCTTAGCCTGGAATTATGTAAGAATTAAGAATGAAGAATTAAGAATTAAGAGTTCGGAGAAAACAAAAGACAAAATAGAGGCGATTTCTAGGATGATTAAGGTGGTTGTGGACATTGATCACTTTAAGGAAGTTTGCAGGATTGATGCAACAGCAGACTATCATGAATTTGATTTAACAAGCATTTTGGATGGGCTTAAGTTCCAGTTTCCCAATCAGGATGATTATTATGTTGAATTTATTAGTAAGTCCTTGGATGCGGTTTTGCATGAATTTGAAAACAGAATCTGGGCGGAAAAAGAGATTGCCCAAAACGGTCAAAAATTTATTACTCGCTTCGGAAAAGGAATTGGCTTTGAGACCTTAAATGATTCGGTTATCAAGCTGGCCCAGAAAATAGGATATGTAATTGTTCTCCGAAAAGATCCGAGAAAGGGGTATGTCAGGATAAAAGCTGTGCCTGCGACTGACAAGATAAATATAGATTTAACTTCTGCTTATGAAAAATTGAAGAAATTAGATCCTGACGCAACATGGTTCCTGCATATTTCCAAAAAAATGCTTCTTAACGGATCGGTAAAAAATCCCAAAATGAGACCTTCAAAGCTAACTTTAGGAGAAATTATTAAAGTATTAGAGAAAGTTTAATTAGGGAGATGCTGAAATAAATTCAGCATGACAATGAATAAGTATGGACTGCATATTTTGCGGATATCCATCCACTTAAGCCAATACATTTACTGATTATTCCTAAAAAACATATCAAGGATTTACTAATGATGAATGATCCCCACTTCGCTAAAGCTTCGAGGGGCAAGGAAGAGTTAATGACCAAACTGATGAGGGTAGTTGCAGAAATGGTTAAAAAACAGAAACTTGAAGATAAAGGATATAGGGTGGTGGTAAATGGCGGAGGGGCTCAAATCATAGATCATCTCCATTTTCATCTCCTAGGACCCCTGGGTAAGGCTGTGAATATGTAGAAAGTTGACTATTTACTCTATTTTGGGTTTGGGGTAAAATGTAAGTTAGTTTATCCGCCTATTCTTACTTTTCGCCTTAGTTCATTTGAACTGCGGCTCCCGCCAAAGGCGGGCAGACAAAGAGCGAATATGGGCGGATGTAAGAAACTGTAATTCCAAATTAAATTTGGAAACAGTTTCTAACAAAGGGGGTGTTTTATTTATGGTAACAGTCAGAAGAATGCCGGGGGATAGCGATGATACGCTAATCCGAAAATTTCAAAGAAAAGTCTTAAATGAGGGAATTATTCCTGAGGCAAAAAGACGCGCTTTTTATTTGAAGCCGTCACTTGCCCGAAAGCAGAAAAAAGAAGACGCTAGACGTGCAAAGAAGATGTGGGCTTAAATATGGAAGAAATACAGATCCCCATTTTTGTCGAAAGCAGATATAGGGTTAATCGAAAACGCATCAAAAAAGCCATTTCCAAAGTGTTAGCGGAACATGAAATCAAAGGGCCGGCTGAAGTTTCTGTTGCAATTGTCGGAGATAGGAAGATGCGTGCTTTAAGCAAAAAATACAAGGGTGAGGATAAAACCAGAAATATTTTATCTTTTTCTTTGTCTGAAGGCGAATCAACGCATTTAGGCAGTGAAGTATTGAAGCTTGGAGATATAGTTATATCCTACCCTCAGATTATAAGAGAAGCATCGGTTGAAGAAGTGCTTGTAGATGATAAAATCGATACACTTATCGAGCACGGAATGCTCCACCTGTTAGGGATAAACCATGAATAAAAATTCCAAGCACAAAATTTCAAATTCCAAATAATACCAAAATTTAAATGTTCAAAATGGAAAAAATATTTTGAATTTAGGAAATTGTAATTTATTTGGGATTTGTGATTTTGAATTTTGAAATTGGAGCATAGCGAATTATGGTTTTTTATCGAAAATACCGCCCTCAAACAATAGAGGAATTAGACAGTAAAGAGATTAGGGAAAAACTTTATAATGCCCTAAAAAGCCCCGAAGTTTTCCATGCTTTTCTTTTTACGGGTCCCAAAGGTTTGGGAAAAACATCAGCTGCCCGAATTGTAGCAAAAGTTTTAAATTGCGAGAAAAAAACCAAAGGCATTGAACCGTGCAATAAGTGTGGTCAATGTGTTTCTATTGCAAACGGAACTAATTTAGATATTTTAGAAATTGATGGCGCTTCCAACCGAGGGATAGATGAAATCCGCGATCTTAGAGAAAAAATAAAATTATCTCCAATGAGTGCCCGCAAAAAAATTTACATCATTGATGAGGTCCACATGTTAACCACGGAGGCTTTTAATGCGCTTCTCAAAACTTTGGAAGAACCGCCAAGTCATGTTGTTTTTATTCTTTGCACAACCGAGCCCCACAAAGTTCCCGGTACAATTTTGTCCCGCTGTCTTCATTTGCAATTTAAAAAAGCAACAGAAGATGAATTAGTTCGTTCTTTTGAAAGGATAATCAAAAAAGAAAAATTGGCAGGAGAGAAAGATGCCTTGCGTTTGATTGCCAATCTTTCGGATGGAAGCTTTAGGGATGGAGTTAAAATTTTGGAAGAAATGGCTCTGATTACCAAGGATAAAAAAATTACAAAAGAATTAGTGCAGAAAAATTATTCAATTGCCGGCATCCAATATAAAATAGCTCAAATGATAAGATCTTTGGAAGAAAAAGATGCAAAGAGCGGATTAAAAGTAGTTGCGAAACTTGCGAGCGAAGGGGTTGAGGTGGGGCATTTTATGCAGGGATTAATTGAAGCTTTGCATAATAGTTTGCTTTTTAAAATAGGCGTAGAGTTTGTTCCTGGGAATTCAGCTCTTGCAATTGATAATTCAAAATTAGAAATTTCCGAAATAAAAAAACTAATTGAATTGCTGTCGACAGCCAAAAGCGAATTAAAATACGCTGTTCTTCCTCAAATTCCTTTGGAATTGGTAATTGTGGAGTGGGGAATCCTTCCTTCGAAAGAAGCGGGTCCTGCCGAGCTTCACCCCCGTCCGACATCCTCAGTCGCTTCGCTCCTGTGGCTGAAAATTGGAGGGAAGGGTATCTAAAGGTATTAGTTTCAATAAGTGGGCGAGCTAAAAAATAGTATTTTCTACGAAAATAAATTAATAAAAAAGAGGTTGGCGTCTTTACTTGACAGCAAAACATTATTGCTGGAAACGAATTTTAAATTTCACAAAGATAAATTAAGCGAAATTAAAACTAGGGAGATATTGGAGAATGCCTTGAGGGAAGTTACGAGAAAAAATGTTAATATAGAAGTTATGTTGAAACCCGCCTTCGCTAAAGCTTTGGCGGGCGATGGGAGGTGAGCTTGATTTATGTTTAATCCATTTCAAAAAGTAGGACAATTAAATGAAATGAGGAAGCAGGCTATGGAGATTCAAAAGCAGCTTCAGGGAGAAGAGGTAATTGTTGATAAAAATAACGTGCACATTGTTATTTCAGGAGACCAGAAAATTAAAGAGCTTTTATCCAACGGACAATCGGACAATGATATAAAAGACGCAGTTAACGAAGCAATCAAAAAATCTCAAGAAGTTGCAGCCAAAAAACTCTCCCAAATGGGCGGAGGTTTGGGCGGTCTCTTGGGCGGAATGTGAGCT
>Ga0075716_126_pt1 | contig 10803 bp, 16 predicted proteins | sample RifGroB1_FD_67777 | JGI IMG/M metagenome (GOLD analysis project Ga0075716, IMG submission 67777) | Microgenomates (Levybacteria) bacterium GW2011_GWB1_37_8
ATCTTGCTCAAAGAGTTCCCAGGCTAATGTAATTTTAGTTAATTGATTCACTTCCATATTGTACTAGAAGTGTCGGATATTAAACTTTAATTAAGCGCGTAGTTGACATTTTATAAAAATTTTGATTATATTAGATTGCTCTTTGGTATTAGAGGTTGATTTGGATTTTTCTCAACGAAATTTAAATCTCGTAAGGTAGTCGCCTTAGGCGACAACAGGGTGATTTTATCTTGCGCTGTGGCGCAAGGTATAGCCTACCTAATTAAGTACTTTAAGAGAAACAAAAATCATCCTCGGTGCTAAAGAGCGTATTTATTCTTCAAAGAAGAATTTACTGCTTTACTGCAGTAATTTTCGATTTAAATTAAAATTCTGCTCTGCAGAACTTGTTCTCTTTCCTTTTGTTTGATAAAATGGATTCAAGTTTACGCTAAACGGAGTGAAGTGCCGACATAGCTCAGTGGTAGAGCAACGCTTTTGTAAAGCGAAGGTCGCGAGTTCAAATCCCGCTGTCGGCTCATTAATGATATAATTTAGGCTGTGAATAAATGCTTGGTATGCAACAGGAGCCCAAAAAGGTCTTCTTACAAGTATTGTTCAACTAAATGTCAGAGCACGTATCAATATGGAGAATACATTAAAAAATGGAAGTTGGGATTGGTAAGTGGAGAGAGAGGGATAGTTGCCAAAAATATTTCAGGACACATTAGAAGATATTTAATCGAAAAGTTTGGGAAAAAATGTTTTCTTTGTGGTTGGACCAGAATAAATCCGACAACAAAAAGAGTACCTTTGGAGATAGACCACATAAATGGGAACGCAGAAGATAATAGTGAGGATAATCTTAGGCTAATTTGTCCAAATTGTCACTCTCTAAATCCGACATTTAGAAATTTAAATAAGGGTAAAGGAAGATCTTGGAGAACGGCAAAATATCTAAAGAAAGCTGGGTTCGCATAGCGGCAATTGCATCTGGCTGTAGACCAGACGGTCGCAAGGCCTACGGGGGTTCGAGTCCCTCACCCAGCACAGTTGCCGACATAGTTTAGTGGTAAAACGACTCATTGGTAATGAGTTGAGTGTGGGTTCGATTCCCACTGTCGGCTCATATTGATACTTAAGCCTCTTGGCAATTCCAGACAAATAAGATATAATTGTTCAATTAGCTAAATGAATTATGGCATCAAAAGGCGAACAAAGAGTTAAAATTGCATTAATCTGTACTGTTTGTAAGAACAGAAATTATATAACAACCCGTAACAAGGTTAATACGCCGGAAAAAGTTAAACTTAAAAAATTTTGCAAATATTGCAAGAAATAAAATTAACTCTAATTGCTGTTTTCGTATTTCCCTTTTTCTTTCTTCCATTTTTTCCATACCATCGTCAAGTTCTTTCGTATCATTGCCTACGCAATCGTTTTTTGGCTTTGACATTCTTTCTTTCTCTCCATTTTTGAAACGGCCGTCTAGCTTTTTGAGCGAAGCATCAATATTTTTTTTCTTTTCCTCCAACTCTATTTGTTTTTCTTCAACTTTATTCAAACCCCACACCCTTGTCGCAAGCTCTTTAGAATTACCCAAAAGAAGGCTTGAAACCTCAAGCACGAATACGTATTGCCAAAACCAATATTTTTCAATTTATTTCTCAAGACATTTCGCAGTTTTCTTTGTTTTTCATCAATATCGAAGATCAAAATAACCCATTTCCTATTCCATTTTCTTGAAAAGCCAAGCAGAGGAAAATCCCTTTGCATTCTGTCTTTCCCGTTACCTGTCAGCCTTAAATACTGCTTGTTATTTTTGATAATTTTTTCTATATCCCCTGTTCTAAAAGAGCGCCAAACTGCCTGAGAAAAATTCCTGCGAGAATAGCTGTTTGGAATAAAACCATACATTGCCTTATAAGCAGAACTCATCATCCGCATCGGATCTCTAACTTCTTCTAGTAAATCTCCTACTCCCGCCAATGTTAACATTAATATATCTCTAGTTCTCAGCAATTTTTTCATATCTACATCATTTCATATGACGGCCGTCATGTCAAACGAGATAATAGTCTAAATTTTTGCTGATATAAATCTTGCGTAATTACGAGAATAAAGATATAATTAACATTAACCTAGGGGCGTTCGTTAACGGCTAAACGGGTCGCCTCCCCGCCTGCATTGCATAAAGGTCGGTAGTTAAATGGTATAACTGAGGTCTCCAAAACCTCTGTTGGGGGTTCGATTCCCTCCCGACCTGCAGATGTAATTTGATTTATTCTTCCTACTCATCTACAATTTATTTTATATGGAAAGTTCCGGACAAGATGCTCCCCCATCCTTGTTCACTCAGGAGGTAACAGTTTTAAGAAGTGGACTAGAAAAGGCAGACAGGTCAAAGCCGGTATCCGTCTACACGGATTCTGAAGGAAATCAGGCATTGGCTGATGGCAATCATCGCGCTTATAGCGCATGTCTGACGGGCACGCTTTCTGAATTACCCAGAAAAATTATTGGCAAAATTCCTCGTGACGTTTCAAAAGACCCAAATTACAAGGAGCTTTCCAAATTAAAAGTTGTCGATAAGTAATAACTTCCAACATTGTCACCCTCAAGCTCTGCTACGTTTAGCTCCCCAACAATTTTAACTTGTGTCTTTGCCTCAAACCAGCTACAATTACCTTGATGACAGCGCTTCGATTCATAATCCTTGCAGCAGTTATCCCTGTTGGAGGTTATTTTTTCATTTCACAAAATAAATCTTCCCCTACTGTCGTTAAGACAATCCCAGGTGTCACTGCTCAGCCGACCATCGACAATAGCGATTTAAGAGCCAACAGATTCGAATTTACAAAATAGGCGCAACCAAAAAGGACAAACAGAGATTTATGACGGAGTCATTCTAAGCTTCGAAATTGTCACTTTAAATGGGCAGACTTTGGATAGCTGGCTCAATGCTTATCTAAAAACATTAACGGCAGACGGAACTTCAGAAATTATCGAGAGTAAAAAAGCCGTAAGACTTACCAATTATCCTGGGTTTACCTTTTCCGTCCGTAGCCTTGGCATAGGCAAATCCTATGTTCTTCAGAAAAACGCGGAATCAAACTACGCAGTAATCATCACCCAGTCTGTTAGCGACCCTCAGAATGTCGGGTATCTGAAAGATGTGGACCAAATCCTCTCCATCCTTGAAATACTCAAGTAAGAAGTCTCAACTTAGTCGCTCATTTGCAAATTACAGGACTATGGGATATAATCTACTTATGAGTGTCAAGGAATCGTGCCCGACATACTGCAAAGCCTTTAAGCCAGGCGAAAAATGTTATCTACAGGTCGTGGCTGAAGTCGTGGCCGACACAGTTCCCCCAGTAGGCAAACAAACAGGAAAAATAAAAGATCATATTTATGGAAGCACAATCTCGACGGAAATCTCTATGGCACATAAGATAATCACTAAAATTCATGAGATAGCTGAAAAAAATGGCTGCCCGTTAAATCTCCGCTCTACAAAACTATATCCCAATTATCCAGGAAAAGCTAAATCTTTCTAAAGTAGAACCATTGACAAAATTCCGAGGCTGGCACCGAGAATTGCCCCCCCGATTACATCACTTGCCCAATGTTCCCCCAGATAAATCCTGCTGACAAACATTGCAATATCGTATGTTATCAAAAATCCTAAGATTAATATTTTAAGCATTGGAGATATTTTTTTACTGCGCCAAACAAGCAATCCTATTAAAATTGTAAGAAATGCTGCGCGGCCGGCATGGCCTGACGGATAAGAATTTTCTAAGCGGATATGATACTGCGGAAAATTCAAAATCCTTTCTGTCCTCAGCATGAATTCAGGAGGAGGCAGATGATCAACAAAGAATTTTCCATACAATTCAATTAAATGAAAAAGTCCAAAAAATCCCAACGTAAAAATCCCTCTAATTTTTCTAAGAAATATTAAAAATATTATTAAAACCCCCAACATTATTTCAAAAGCGCCAATATCACTTAAAAAGGAAAAAGATGCATCAAAACGCCTTGCAATATTATCCTGAAGCCTCACTGTCGTATCGAAATCAAATTGAGAAAAAAAATCCTTATGAACCAAATAGGAAAATGAAACGAAAAGAAGAAAGCACAAGCTGCCAATTATAAAAAGACGAAATTGTTTCATTGTTAAATTGTTACATTGCTAAGGATAAAAAGCAACAATAAAACAATATAGCAATTTAGCAATTATAATTTTAGGTCTTTAAGGAATTGGCGGAATTCACCATTAATATCCTTGTGCTCCAATGCCAACTCCACAACCGTCTTCATGTACTCAACCTTATTGCCCGTATCATAGTATTTTCCATTTTCAATTTCAACTGCATATACCGGCATCCCCTGTTCTTTCAAAAGGTTGATTGCGTCTACCAGCCAAATCTCTCCGCCTCTTCCGGGTTTAATTGTTTTAAGAGCGTTAAAAATTTCCGGAGGCAAAATGTATGCTCCGTGGGTTGCCAGATTCGAAGGAGCCTTATCCGGATCCGGTTTTTCAACTATAGATTTAATTTTATAAACTCTCCCTTCAACCTTCTCTATATCGGCAATTCCGTATCTTTTCAAATCCGCTTTTTTCTCAATTCTCACTCCCGATATAACTATTCCCCCATATTTTTCATAAACTTCAATCATTTGGGCAAGTCTTGGAGGCTTCGCATAAATAAATTCATCTCCCCATAAAACAGCAAATGGCTCATCTTCGATAGCAGGTTCCGCAGCTAGTACGGGCGTTCCATTTCCGTATGGTCCTTTTTGTCTGACATAGATAAAATTAGCCATCTCGGAAATTTTCTTAACTTCATTTAAGAGCTCCTGTTTACCGCTATTTTCAAGATTTTTTATTAACTCCGCATTCGGAACATCAAAATGATCCTCAATCGCCCGCTTTAAAGCTCCTGTCACAATAATAACGTCCTTTATTCCTGACGCAACTGCTTCCTCAACTACATACTGAATAACAGGTTTATCGATAATCGGAAGCATTTCTTTGGGCATGGCCTTTGTCTGAGGAAGGAATCTGGTGCCAAACCCTGCCGCCGGTATTACGGCTTTTCTTATCTTTTTCATAAGATTTGCCCTCTCGATAAATCTTCAAAAACAGCTCGCCCCGTCAAAGCCGCAGCATGAGCCGCGCTATGAATAGAGCATAAGGCGAATGCTAAGGCTAAGCGGGGACCCGCAGCGGGAATAACAGCTCTCCTGATTTTCTTCTGCATAGGTTTTATTATGATAACACTATTTGTCAAAAAATATCAAGGAGTCAATTAGGGTTTTTTGAGAGGATGTTTATTTTTAAATAACCTGACGACATCGGGCGCGATCTGGGCAATGGGATTATAGAGAAGAAGTTTTCCACCAAGAGCTGTTCCTACGCCAACCCATCCATAATTTTCAATTAAATGCTTACACACATAAATAATCGCAACATCTAGGGCGAGTGCTCCAAACAACTTTAGGAGAATGTCAGGCGTTAATGGTTTATTATTGGTCTGAATATCTGACCACTTCCTCGCTGATTCCCAGATGGATGGCGAAGCAAACTGAGCAAGTCCCCCCAATGTCCCACCTATGATCTTGCCATCCTTTGTTGGAATATTTCTAGATGTCCTCAGTCCCTGTCCAATGCCTATAGCCTCCAATGGCAATTGCGCCCAATACTTTTTTGAAAAAGGTCGAATTGGCTCTCCTTCTATATTCCTCATACCAAATCTCATTATATAACCTATAAGCCTAAAAATCAATCTTACCATTTCATCCCCCCCTCTTTACATGTCAACAGATATTTGATAAAATGACTCATTGTTCAATTAGCGGATTAACGAGTTAACGCATTAACGGATTGAATCCGTTAATTTTTTAATCCGTTAATTGATTAATTGTATAAATATGGCAACACCTGTTTCTTTTGTTCGCGAAACCCGCGATGAACTTAAAAAAGTGGTATGGCCGACACGGCAAGAAACTATACGTTTAACATTGGTCGTCATAATAATAAGCTTAATTGTCGGAATATTTTTAGGAGGATTGGATTTTGTCTTTGTTAAAATTATAGGAATAATAGTTAAGTAAAGGGCGATTGGGCAATTGGGCAATTGGGAAACCTAAAAACCCAGCAACCCAATAACCCAACAACCTAATAATTATGGATACACAAAAACCAACAACATTAGAAGAAACACTGGAGCCAAAGCCAACCGCTGAACTAGGCAAATGGTATATTGTTCACACCTATTCCGGACATGAGAACAAAGTAAAAAAATCTCTTCATCAGAGAATCCAAAGTCTTGGATTTGAAGACAGAATTTTTGACATCATTGTCCCCACCCGCAATACCATTAAGGTCTCCCAAGGTAAAAAAGAAACAGTTAAAGAAAAAATTTTCCCCGGTTATGTCTTAATCCGCATGATTTTGGATGACGAGAGCTGGCTTCTGGTCAGAACTACACAGGGAGTCACAGCTTTTATAGGTAGCGGGAACAAACCGACTCCAATCTCCGAAAAAGAAGTCGAGGCTATTCAGAAATTTATGAAACTGGAAGAACCTCTTTACAAAACAGCCTTTACCAAAGGCGAAGCTGTTAAAATTGTTGACGGGCCTTTCTCCGACTTTTTGGGAGCGGTTGATGAGATTGATGAAACTAAAGGCAAATTAAAAGTTTTGGTCTCAATCTTTGGCCGTGAGACACCGGTTGAATTAGATTTCTTGCAAGTCGCTAAGTTGTAATAGGCAATTGGGCAATTGGGTAATTAGGCCATTAGGAGACCTAACGACCCAATAACCTAATAACCTAATGACCCAATTATGGTTGCTAAAAAAGTAAAGACAATTATAAAATTAAATATTAAGGCCGGAGAAGCCACTCCTGCGCCTCCGGTTGGTCCGGCTTTGGGTCAGCACGGACTGCCAATCATGGAATTCGTTAAAGCTTTCAATGATAGGACAGCGAAGCTGAAAGGTACCATCATCCCGGCTGTAATCACTGTTTACACTGATAGAACTTTTTCTTTTATTACCAAGAAGCCTCCGGTTGCGGAAATGATTAAAAAAATGCTGAAGAAAGAAAAAGGATCAGGAAAAGCAGGCAAAGAAATGATTGGAACTTTAACTATGATACAAGCTGAAGAGATTGCCAAAACAAAATTGGAAGATTTGAATACAACCGATGTCAAAATGGCAGCCAGAATTGTTGCAGGAACGGCACGAAGCATGGGAATTGAAGTAAAATAAAGGGCGATTGGACAATTGGGTAATTAGGTCGTTTGGTGACTAGGTAATTAGGAACCCTAACAACCCAACAACCCAGTAACCTAATGACCCAATGACCCAATAACCTAAATTATTTATGGGAAAGATTAAAGTCAGAACTCTGGGCGATGAAAGCCTGGAGAACAAACAAAAAGAAAAATCAAAGCAAAAAGCCCACGAAAAGAAAATGGTTAAAGGTGGCAAAGGCGGAGAACGCATTGTTTCCGTTGGTCCTTCCGAGGAAGAATTGGCACGGTTATCAGTTCTCAGTTCTCAGTTGTCGGATCCCGGTCAGTCAGTTAATCGGTTAACCGGCAAACCGAAAACGGAAAAACTAAAAACTGAAAACTCGCCGCGGGGCGAAGCGGGCCGAAAACGGAAAACCGATAACCGAAAGTCACCTCATTCAAAATCCTACCAAAAAGCATTCGGAACATTGGATAGAAGCAAAAAATATAAGCTTACGGATGCCTTAGAGATGCTTACGAAATTACAAAGATCTAAATTTGACGAAACAGTCGAGCTCCACATAAATACTGTTGAGACAGGCCTTTCCGGTAACATTACTCTCCCCCACGGAACAGGAAAAACAATTAGGGTGGCTATTGCAGACGATGATTTATTGGCAAAAGTCGCCCTTGGAAAAATTGAATTCGATATTCTTTTGGCAGCACCTCAAATGATGTCCAAGCTGGCTCGTGTTGCCAAGATTTTGGGACCAAAAGGATTAATGCCGAATCCAAAAAATGCAACTTTGGTTAAAGATCCGGAAAAAGCCGCACAGGAATTTAAAAAAGGCCAAATTAATTTCAGGACTGAATTAAAAGCTCCGATTATGCACTTGATTGTCGGAAAAGTGTCCTTTGGAGCAAAAAAATTAGCAGAGAATATTAATGCTTTAATCGAGGCAATCGAAAAAGAAAAAATCCGCAACGTCACTCTCAAATCCACTATGAGCCCGGGGATCAAGCTCGATTTAGGCCTTTAATCCCCTCACAAGTTTTTCCGCTTCATCTCCATACCAAGGTTTTGGCAAAAACATTTTCGGCAAAAAAGGATCCATAACAATTGTCCTTAGCCATTTCGTTCTAATATTAACCATTACCTTACGCATCTGTTCATGCATTTTCTCTCTCTTACTATCTGATTTTTTTCCGCGGCCGCTGTTAACAGTCATATAGCTATTTTCAATTTTGCTAGTCCCCTGCTTTACCTCATCAACGATATCTTCATATTCGTCATTAAGCTCGTCTAATTTCCAAATTTTGTTAGCAAACTCACAATCATTTCCGACAATCAACTTATGGGTTTCTAAGACATACAAATAATTTTTTAATCCAGCACCTTCTGCAAATTCGCTAAAATCTCTCAGTAAATCATGCGGGCTAATAAAAACTGACTCCTGAAGCATGCCAAACCCCAACTCTTTTAATTTGTCCCGCAGTCTTTCACGCACCTGCTTGTTAGCTTCTGCAACATCAAACATTACAATTCTCCACCTTTTGTCCCATTTTTTATTTTGCAGCGAAAGCATTGGAAAGTCCCGTTTGATTTCTTTTTTACCATCAGATGTTATTCGAAGATATATTTTCCCATCTCTCTCAACCTTCTCGATAAATTTTGCTTTGTAGGAGCGGGAAACAAGCTGATAAAAATTATGTCTTTTATATTGCTGTGGTATCCAGCCATACATATTTTTGTAACTTGCGCTCATGAGATGGAATGGATCTCCCGCTTCTTCGAAAACATCCAGCAAATTAGCAAGTCCAAAGAGTAAAATGTCTTTCGTTTTTAAAAATTTCCGCATATATATACATATAACTACAACCAGCGGTCGCTGTCAATAGAGAGATTTTGACAATCTAAAAGATTATTAATGTCTCCCGGAGTCAAGCTGGAAATTTAAACCATCTTCCTTTGATACAGCTTGTCATCTTGAAAAAAATCGTAGATTCATAAATAATAAAGTCCCATGCTGACAAAAACAGATTTAAATCAAATTAGAGACGTGGCGCACGAAGAAGTTGGTGTAATCGTAGAGGAAAAATTGAATTCCAAATTAAAACTGGAATCAGAACCCATTAAAAAGGATTTAAAATATCTGAAGAAAAAAAATAAATAGAATCAATAAAACGGTTGATCTCATTGTGGCAAATTACGACGAAGCAGATGTCAAGCCACAAAGAAGAGTCAGTAAAATCGAACACCGCTTGGCATTACCGGAAGAAAACTAACCCATAATAATTATCCTCCCCAACTTGTCCACATTTTTGCCTTTACAAAACAACGTCTATAGTAATTAAGAGGCTAAACCACAAAAGATCCCGCCGATTTGGCGGGACTTTTGAAAAAAACTTTAAGAAAAAAGTTTATTTAAGCTCAACTGTTGCTCCGGCTGCGACCAATTTAGCTTTAGCTTCCTCGGCTGTTTTTTTGTTAACCTGCGTTATTACTTCTTTTGGCGCGCCGTCAACCAAATCTTTTGCTTCCTTAAGTCCCAAAGTTGGAACTAATTCCCGCAAAGCTTTGATGACCTGAATTTTCTGCGCGCCTGAATTAGCGATGACAACGTTGAAGACGGTCTGTTCTTCCTTTGGCTCGCCCGAAGCCCCGCTGAGCGGGGCGGAGGCGGCTGGAGCAGCCATCATCGCTGCGGATACTCCAAATTTTTCCTCAAGCGCTTTTACCAAATCTGATAATTCCAAAACAGACATCTCTTCAACTTGTTTTATTAATTCGTCTTTTGTTAATTTTGCCATACAATATCACCTCCCTTTTTTTTCGTGTCATCCTGAATTTATTTCAGGATCTCCTTATTTTGAGATGCTGAAACAAGTTCAGCATGACAATTATAAAAATACTAGTTCTTTTTAGCTTCTATTGCCTTAAGTGTCATTACAAATTTTTGCAAATTCCAATTTAGCGCTCTATGTAGGCCTGAGATTGGAGATTTAAGTCCGATAACCAATTGAGTAAGTAATGTTTCACGTGTTGGAAGAGTAGATAATTTCAACAACTGTTCGCCGGTCATCTGAAGCCCATCCAAAATTCCGAATTTAATTGAAGGAAGACTCAACTCTTTGATGCTTTTTGCAATTGCTTTTAACGGCATTACAGGATCTCCGTATAAAAAAAGTGTTGCAGTAGCGCCCTTTAAATCCGAAACGCCAGGACGTTTTAAATTTTCATCATTTGAATTTTTAATTTGTTTCGAGTTTCGAATTTCGTGCTTCGAATTTAACATCGCAATCTCGATAAGAGTGTTCTTGGTGGCGACAAAGTCCGCATCAAAAGCTTTAACTGCTTTTTTAAGCCCTTCAAGCTGCTTATGAGTCAGACCTTGATAGCTGGTAAAAACAAAACCTTTTGCGCGGTTAATTTTTTCTAAAAGTTCTGCAACGATTTTTTCTTTCCTTTGTCTGTTCGGACTAATTCGCTTGTTATCCATAAATCCTCCTCCGCTTACTTTTCGCCTTTTCACTACTATTCGCGTAAAGCGACGTGGTCGCCACGCGACTTTACGT
>Ga0075716_127_pt1 | contig 9737 bp, 10 predicted proteins | sample RifGroB1_FD_67777 | JGI IMG/M metagenome (GOLD analysis project Ga0075716, IMG submission 67777) | Microgenomates (Levybacteria) bacterium GW2011_GWB1_37_8
AAATCTATCGAAAACCTTATTGTTTTTTGGTCCAATGCCAATAATAAACCCGCCTCGAGCTTTTATTTCCTGAGCGTTGGAAACAATATCGTCATAAGTCTCGTCATTGGGAGCAAAGACAATGCAAGGCGTTCCTTTTTCTACAAGCGCAATCACTCCGTGTTTTAATTCCCCCCCTGCAAATCCTTCCGCATGAATATAAGCAGTTTCTTTTATTTTCAACGTTGCTTCAAGCGCTGTTGCATATGATAGTCCGCGACCGATAACGTAGACATGTTCTTTATTCTTTAATTCATCTGCAATTTTTTGCAAATTTTTTCCAAACTTTTCGCTTAAAATTTCCCTCACATTTTCTGCTGCTTTTTTAAGAAGCGCCTTGCCCTGCGTTTGTTTTTCTGCCAAGGAATAAGCTGCAAGAATTAAAACAGCTATCATTGCAATAAAGGATTTCGTTCCAATAACTGCTTTTTCCTGCCCGGCACCAAGTAAGATCTTAAAATCAGCTTGCCTATAGAGTGTGGATCCCAAGACATTGACAATTGCAGCGATCTTAGAACCCTTTTTCTTAGCCTTGGCGACCGGATCAACAACATCAATAGTCTCGCCTGATTGAGAAATAGGAATTACCAAACTTTTATTCGTTAAGTAGTCCTCAAGCCCAACATAAAAGTTCCGAAAGCTTCTTTAATTAATTTTGCAAGGTGGTTTATTTCTTCTGCATAATTAAGCACAATATTTTCTATAACCCTCGGCTGTTCCGAAATTTCCTTAAGCAAAAAATGCTTGAATTTCCCTTTCTTTGCGTCTTCGAATTCCCAATCCAATGTATGAATATTTGATTTTATTTCTTTGCCATCAGGCAGGCTTATGAGTTTTAATTTTTCTCCCAGAATAACCATTTGATTATCCTCAAGAAAAATAACTTTTTTCGTATGCTTTACAATGGCACTGGCGTCTGAGGCGACAAGCAATTCTTCATCTCCAATGCCGCAAATAAGAGGGGAGCCTGTCTTAGCCGCGACTATCTCTTTGGACACTGCACTCTTTGGACACTGCATTTGCAATAACAACCGCATTCAAACCCTTGAGAAGATTAAATGCATCTCTAACCGAAGAAGAAAAGCCCTCATGCTTAAGATTTTCTTCAAGCAGATGAGGGATAACTTCCGTGTCGGTTTCCGAAATAAATTTATGACCTTTCTCGATAAGTTCTTCTTTTAATTCCTGAAAATTCTCCACAATTCCATTGTGAACAACTGCGATTGTTTTTGTACAATCCATATGAGGATGAGCATTTTTCTCTGTCACTCCCCCATGAGTTGCCCACCTTGTATGCCCGATGCCTAGTGCACTTTGAGGTAAATTTATTTTTGCGTCCCCAATTTTCCCAACATGTTTTTCATAAACTAATTTTTTTCCTTGCTTTACAGCAATTCCCCAAGAGTCATAACCCCTATATTCAAGGAGTTTTAATCCCTCCAAAACAATATCTGCTGCTTGCTGCTTATTTCCAACGTAACCAAATATACCACACATAGATTACACATTAGACTTTACTATTCTAACAACATCTGAAAGATTTTCAACCTCCGCATCAGGGATAAAATCAGGAATTGCTTTTTGATTTTCCGCATACCAACCTCTTTTTACCCAAATTGTAAAAAGTTGATCCATATACATTTTGGCTGAATATAATATCTCCAATTTATCATCAATAATAAATATCTTAAGACCTTTGTATTTATCTATTATTTTTATTAAATTTGCGTCTTTATTATCAAATATGTGAACATTTTCTTCTTTGAAAAATTTAGCCATTCCGGTTTTTTCAAGTTTGGTTTTTTGAAATTGTGTTTCGCCTTTGGAAAAAATGCCAAGCGTTGCAAAATTATTAAGACCATCTAAGGTTTGCGTTACTTCCGCATAGATCTTATGCATCGAAAGTCCACTTTGTTTGAATAAAGCTGTATCGAAAAGAGTGTAATCGATGTCGAAAAGCACAATGGGTTTTTTACTTGATAACTTCATTATCTTTGTGCACCCCTTTCACGCAGACGAGAGGATAAACAACGGTATTTTTTCCCAAAACTGTCCCAGGATTAAGAACCGAATTTACTCCAATATTCGATCTGTCTCCTACAATCGAACCAAATTTTTCCAAACCTGTTTCGATTTTATCCTCTCCGGCAATAACCATAATGGATTTTTTATCCAGTCTGTAATTTGCTAACATTGCCCCACCCGAAATATTTACCTTACCCCCAACGATACTATCCCCAACGTAATTGAGATGAGCGACTTTGGAATCGTCTAGAAAAATTGAGCCTTTAACCTCGACAGCATGTCCAAGCTGTACGTTATTACCTACCATACAGTTCTCGCGAATATAGCTGCCATGCCCCAGAAGAGCATACTTTCCTATGATTGCGGGCCCCACAATGACTACTCCTTCTTGAATTATTGTCCCTTCCCCTATATAAACATCGTCTTTATCCTTGTAATTGGCCTTGAGCTGACCGCTTTTGAATTGCATTTCTATATATTCTTTTATTTTAGGTAGTGCTTCCCATACGTAATTCGTATCATTAAAAATATCTCTGTATGCAAAAGTAGAAAGATCAAAAAATTTTTCTGTTTTAAAGTTATCCATAATTAATTATCTGATGCGCAAAGCAATTTTTCTGCTTCCTCAAGTTCTTGCGGAGTATTTATTCCTCTCCACAATATTTTCCCACCCGTTACTGCCCCTAATCTTTCCTTATTTTTTATAGCAATATCTATTAAAGATGTCAAATAATATTCTCCGCTTATCGGACTTTTCTTAACTTTCTTTAAATATTGTCTCAAAAAAGAAACCTTAAAGATATAGCATGCCGGATTTATTTCTTTGATTTTCTTCTCGTTACTTGTTGCATCTTTTTCCTCCACAATTCCTGCTATTCTGTCATTACTATCTCTAATGACTCTTCCTAGCCCTGTTGGATTATCAACTGTTATTGTCAAAAAAGATAAAGCTGTATTTTTCTCCAAATGAGATCTAATGAGATTTTGTATTATATCTTTTGTGTAGAATGCAGAATCATCACCGTTAAAAACTAAAACCGTATCGATATCTTTTGGAAGTTTTTTCAAAGCACACAGAACTGCATGCGCGGTACCAAGTCTTTTACTCTGATGTGCAAAAACAACACTGTCTTTCAAAACTTTTATAACTGATTCTTTAGCAAATCCGACAACAACGATAATTGGAGTTATGAATAGCTCTTTGAGTCTATCTATAGCGTGAAGAATCATCTGCTTATTGCCCAAAGAAATAACTACTTTATTTATCTTTCTTGAACTCATTCTCTTGCCTTTGCCTGCCGCTAAAATTATTGCTGCGATTTTTTTCATCTAAAATTATTCTCTAACTCTTTTTATGCTTGCACCCAATGTTCTAAGTCGTTCTTCTAACTTTTCATATCCCCTATCTAAATGCTCTGCTCCGAAAATTACGCTTTCTCCAACTGCAGATAAAGCTGCCAATACTAAAGTCGCTCCAGCCCGCAAATCTGACACTTCAACTACTCCATTATGCAATTTTGTTGGACCTTGAATTTTGATCGCATGAAAATAAGAAGGGTTATTGTCGGATAAATTAAAATTGTAAATTTTTTCCGGATCTTTAATGTCCGGATTAAATAAGTCTATATTCGCTCCCATTTTTTTTAACTCCCCAACATATCCAAATCTATTTTCGTATACTGTTTCGTGAATTTGAGCCACACCTTTTGCCTGAGTCATTAATATTGCCCATGGACCTTGCCAATCTGTCATGAATCCGGGGTAATTTGAAGTCTGTACATCAACACATGTCAACTTTCCCTTGTAAAAGAATCTTACTCCTTCTTCTCCTTGCTCCACCCCTCCTCCAGCTAATTCCAATCTTTGAATAAATGGCGACAAATCAACGCTTTGTGCGCCTTTAACTAGAACGTCGCCTTTGGTAATAATTGCTGCAATTGCGAGAGTAACAATTTCATTTCTATCCGGGCCGATTGTAAATTCGGTTCCGGTTAGCTTCTCAACGCCCTGAATAACTATTGTGCGTTCTTTTGTTCTTAAAATTTTGGCGCCCATTTGATTCAGAAGATTTATCAATTCATCGATTTCGGGTTCTGCTGCGCAATTTTCAAGAGTTATTCTGGCACCATTTATCAGTGTGCTGATCATGATAAGTGTTTCCGTACCGGTATGAGTGCTTTTTTCGAATTTATAAACAACTTCTTTGTTTTTAAAGTTACTTTCTTTTTTGAGGTAGAAAAATCCATCATCACTGTTGTAGGACACTAAGTATCCCATTTTTTCAAGCCCCTTTATGGTTCTGTCTATCGGACGCGCTCCGATCCGGCATCCGCCGGGATTTGGAATAATCGCCTTGTCCATTCGAGCCAAAAGAGGCGACAAGAACATAGCAGATGTTCGAATTTTAGCTGCTTCTTCCAAAGATATTTTTTCTTTTTTAAACTCTTTCATATGAATATGAGCTGTATGATCGATGATTTTAACCACCCCGCCCAACTCGCGGATTATTTCAACCATTACCATAAAGTCTGAAATAAGAGGAACGTTTTTTACTATCACTTCTTGATCTGTCAGGCATGCGGCAACCATGGCTTTCAAGGCAACATTTTTTGCCCCTGAAACTCCAATCGTCCCCATCAACCTTTTCCCTCCATTTACTATTATTCTGCTCATAATTCTTAATTCTTAATTCTTAATTCTTCACTTATTTTATATACATCTCCCGCGCCCATGGTAATAAGAACAACATTATGCCCATAGCTTTGATTATTGATGTATTTTATCACATCGTTTAATTTCGGTATAAATAAAGCTTTTTTTCCAATTTTTGTGGCCAAATTTTCCATGGAAACAGTTGGATCCGGTTTTTCGCGTAAAGATGAATATATATTGGTCAAAATAACGATATCAACATCCTTAAACGAATCACTAAATTGTTCGAACAATGATTTTGTTCTGGAATAGGTATGCGGTTGGAAAATACAGACAATTTTAGAATTTGGAAATTTTTCTCTGAATGCTTTTAAGGCTTTTTGAATTTCTGTGGGATGGTGCGCGTAATCATCAAATAACTGTGCTCCGCTCATAAGTGTACCGATAAACTCGGATCGCCTTTTTGAACCTGTAAATTTCTCCAATCCTTTGTTTATTTGTTCCGGTAACAAACCAATTTTCAAACCTACTACAAAAGCCGCAGCCGCATTCAATCTATTGTGTGCTCCAAAAACTGACAGGGTAACATTTTTCAAAACCTCGTCAACGATATAATCATTCTGCTTTGCAGAACCGTATGTTATTTTTTTACCCTTATACTCTGTAAGCAATTTCCTTACTTGCGGATCGTCTCCCCAAGTAATTAAAACTCCATCTTCCGGCAATTGATTGGCAAATTTGAGAAATTTTTCCCGTGTATCATCCAAGGAGCTATACGCATCAGGGTGATCAAATTCAATATTGGTAATTACCGCAATTTTTGGGTGCTGCCACATATGTTTTATAGTTTTATCAAAAGTGGGTTCTGTCATATATTCATCTGCTTCTGCAACAAAAAATTTTCCCTTACCGTAATGGCCCGGTGCGCCCAAAGATTCCGCATTCGCTGTTCCGATTAGGAAAGAAGGGTCAAAATTATTCGTCTTAAGTAAACTGGCAATCATTGCGGTTGTAGTAGTTTTTCCGTGAGTTCCGGTTATAGAAATGCCAAAAAATTTCCTCCCAAAAATTTCCCCACCCATGAAAATCCCTACAGCTTCTCCTTGAGTGATAACTTTTATGTTTTTTCTTTTTGCCTCTAGAACTTCGGGATTGTTAAATCCTCCATGCGCTCCGGTTGTAATAACAAGATCGGGATTTAATATGTGAGTTTTTGAAAAACCGACAAGAGGAATTATTCCGGCTTTTTTGAGCACTACGTCCGTAATAAATTCGTCTGCAGTATCGGATCCCGATACTTTTATTTCGGCTTCTTTTGCAATAATCGCCAAAGGCGTCATTCCGACCCCCTTAATTCCCACGAAATGGATGCTTTTAATCTTATTCATACTTAGTTTACTCCGAGCGAAGCCGAAGGGCGTCCCGTACGACACCATATTCATCCCATGGCTCCTCACCTTGTCCATAATTCATGGATTTTTCATGTGATTTTCCTGTAATAAGAACTAAATCTCCTTTTCGTGCAATCTTAATTGCGCTTTCAATCGCTTTTCTTCTGTCTTCAATTTTTATTAATGTCCGATTCTTAATTCTTAATTCATTATTCTTAATTCCTGATTCAATGTCATGGTTAATCTTTTCAACCGATTCTTTTCTTGGGTCTTCAGCTGTCAAAATAATAATGTCTGCATACTTTGAAGACATTTCTCCCATTAATGATCTTTTTGTTGTATCTCTTGCTCCGGCAGAACCGAAAACATGAATAATCTTACCTTTAGCAAATGTTCTAACAGATTTAAGAATCTGGTCAATTGCGTTAGGGGTATGGGCAAAATCAATCATAACTGTAAAATCTTTTTCATAAACAATGTCTTCTCTTCCTTTTGGCGGCTCAAAACTTTCAATGCCCCTTCTTATTTGATTGTCTTCTATCCCAAGAGTTTTACATGCGGCAACCGCGGCCAAAATATTGTATTTATTAAATTCTCCGATGAGGTTAGATTTAAAAGGAAATGTTTTTGGATTAATGTCGGAACCAGAACTCATTCCATAAGTTCTTATTTTTGAATTTTGAATTTTGAATTTTGAATTTAGCAGAGGAAAAGATTTGTCATCTTTATTGACAACAGCAATCCTGCTCATTTTTAGTAGTTTTGCTTTGGCTTTTGCGTAATTTTCATAGGTTTTATGGTAATCCAAATGCTCATGTGTCACGTTAGTTAAAACTCCAACATCAAATTTAATTCCAAAAACTCGATATTGATCCAAAGCGTGTGATGTGGTTTCCAGAACAAGGAATTTTGATCCTGAATCTACCGCCTTTTTTATAAATCTTTGGATTGCAAAAGAGGAAGGCGTAGTAACGTGAAAGCCTACATCGTAATTTTTCCCGCCGATTATTGCTCCAACACTACTAATCATTGAGACATTGAAGCCTGCACTATACAGAATATAATAAATCAGGCTGGTTGATGTTGTTTTGCCATCCGTACCGGTCACGCCTATTACAGTTAACTTTTTCGAAGGAAATTTAAACCAAGCGTTAGCAATTATTGCAATTCCAAGATGATAAAGATTCTTTATTCTCTGCCACATACTTTGTATTATACCTCTTGTTATCCGCTGTCTTCAATAAAGGCTCTCTTTTGCAAGGAGCCTTTAATTAATTTACGAAACTTTCGAGAAAGGACGACGCCGATGTTATCATTCGAGTTGTCAGGCTTCCAGTTGTTCACGTTCGCACCATCAGTATCGGAGTTACCAACGTTCACAAGGTTGCCATCAGACGTCTGCTTTTGTTGCTCCTTTCCCTCTTTTTCACCAAGAAGAAACAGAATGTTCCTTCTTTGTATATTATTTGGTAGCAAAACTACACCAGAAAAGAGCAAGTAGTTTCATATTTCTTTTCTCCTCACACTTTTGATTGAACATGCCAACCAAAATTCCGGATTGCAAAAAGAATCAATTGTAAGAATAGCACAAATTAACTATTTGAAGCTTTAATCCACCCTCCGACCATCTTTCCTATCTCAGTAATCGAATTTTCCAGTTCGATATATTTTATATTTTCTATAATTTTTAAATCTTTACCTAATTTGAAAAAAACTCTTAATAAATCAACTTTTACACTCGCTTCTCTTAAGACCGGAAGCTTCTCTTGCTTTGAAATATTGCTTGCTAAAATAATTTTTTCTAAAAGTTCCAATAAAATTTTCTCGCATTTTTGTCCTAGCGTATAGCGGTCTTTTCTCGGAAAAGAAGAAAGATTAGAATAAAAGTTTTTATAAAGCTCGTACGTTTTCGTAAATATTGGTGTATCCTGCCATGATGTATGAAAGTCTGGCATAATTTATGCTCTAAGCTTATCACAAAGCAAAACATTTTTCGTGGATTTCAGGAATTCTTAAAAGGGAAGAGAACAAAGAAAGACGTTATTGGATTTGGAGAGGATAAGGAAAATAATCTTAAGGAATTACAGAAAAAACTTGAAAATAAAACGTATTTGCCTGGTGGCTATTCACAATTTTTTGTTCACGATCCGAAACCTAGAACTATACACAAAGCAAGCGTTATCGATAGAATCGTTCATCACATTGTTAGTGATATTTTAGAAAAAATTTTTGAGCCCACCTTTATCCATCATTCCTATGCCTGCCGTAAAGATAAAGGAACCCATAGGGGCGTACTCGCTTTACAAAAGATGGCTATTAAGGAAAGCTTAAACAATACACGGATTTGTTGGGTATTAAAATGCGATATCAAAAAGTTTTTCGCAGGTGTTAATCACGAAATTTTATTAAAGATTTTTGCAGAAAGGATTAAAGATCAAGATTTTCTGAATCTTCTTGGAAAAATTATCACTAGTTTTCATTCGGATAAAACTAGAGATCCAGCTAATAAGAAGGGTATTCCCATAGGCAATCTTACATCACAATTCTTTTCCAATGTCTATATGAATGAATTTGATCAATATATTAAACATAAACTGAAAGTTAAATATTATTTACGTTATGCTGACGATTTCGCTTTTATTTCACATGATAAAACTTACCTTTTGAATTTAATTGAACCTATACGGAAATTTTTAATTCAGGAGTTAGACTTAGAATTGCACCCGAAAAAGATAATCTTTGGCAAATTTTCAAGCGGAATAGATTTTTTAGGCTATATCGTTTTCCCCAAACACATCTTGCCTAGAACCAAAACAAAAAGAAGGCTGCTGAAGAAGATAAAAGAAAAAATTGAACAATTTAAATCGGGGAAAATCACCGAAGAGTCTTTAAATCAAACAATACAATCATATTATGGTTTTTTAGTTCACGCTAATAGCTATAAATTTAAACAGGAATTGCAAAATTCAATATTGTTTTGGTTGACAGAGTAGAAAAATTTCTATCGGCCCGCTTCGCGGGAACAAGCGCTAAGGAATCAAAGATACAAAAACTAACTGAAACTACCGAGAAAGGACGACGCCGATGTCATCATCCGAGCCGTCAGGCTCCCAGTCGACCACGTACGCACCACCGGCAGCGGAGCCACCAACGCCCACAAGGCGGCCATCAGACGCCCGCGAACCGGTCCAATTATATTTGTCTTCAAGTAATCTCTCGTTCCTGTTTTGAAAATAAACCAGCCAGCCATAATGCTGTTCAACGAAAGTCTGTCTGGTCATTTGAGTAAGTTTAAGTCCTGCTAATTTATTGGCAGAATCTTTCCAATTGCTTAATAAGTTTTTTTCAATACCTCTCTTTTGCTTTTCAAACTCCGCTATTGCTTCTTGATAATCTGTGGGGATACTGCGGCCCTTAAAGACAGTACCTTTGAGATATTTAACAATATCCTCTGCTTGCTGAAGATAATTATGATTTAAGGAATCAGGAATTACATCTTTTGTAATCAATCTCCAGGCAGGTCTTGAAGTATCAGTTGTATAGAATTTTTCATTTTTACACCAATCTGTATCGTATTGAATTTTACCTTTACGGTCCCTATCAAATTGTGGCTGCAGGGTATCCGTAAGC
>Ga0075716_148_pt1 | contig 9534 bp, 8 predicted proteins | sample RifGroB1_FD_67777 | JGI IMG/M metagenome (GOLD analysis project Ga0075716, IMG submission 67777) | Microgenomates (Levybacteria) bacterium GW2011_GWB1_37_8
GATTTACTTTTGAGGTAAGGAATCAGCACTCCCGACAAGTCAATCTTGAATGACGAAGATCCCAAAATATTTTCAAAATCAGAAATATAAATAACCACATTGCCGGAATGAGAAATCTCCGCGATAATTTCATCCAGCCTTTTCTCAATTTCGCCTTGGTCTCCTGCTCCTGCCAAAAGAGTGTCCAGGTATAATTTAAAAATTCTTTGGTGATGAAAATCTTTTAAGTCGCTGGAAAAGCTTTCGAAACAAAGCGTTTCAATCAAGGTGTTTTTGCCGCTTCCCGGCTCTCCCATCAAAATAACACTTTTCCTTCCCGCTAAAGCACCCAATAATTGCTTGTATTCGTTTTGCCGTCCCAAAAGAAGCGGTTTTTTATTTAAAATCTCCGGAGTTAAATCAATCATGTATTTTTTTGTTTCAAGTGTCCATCCGTATGTCCAGGATTCTGCGAATCCTTCACCAAAAAAATTAACCTTGAAAGGCTTTCCTTCGTCTGAAAACGTTGCTTTTGCCCAATATGCAATATTCTGGAGATCTTCTTTTTTAAGCTGTTTTCTAAATAATAATTTTGTTTGCTCTTCCGTTGACAAAAGGTAATCTGCAAAAAAATCAAGAGAGTCAGTAATTACCGTATTTTTTTGTATTTCAATTAGGTTTATTTCTTCTCTTTTAATATCAGCTTTCTTCAGGAAAAAATTTATCTCTTTTCGCTTGAGAAGAAATTTAATAATATCTATAACCTGCTTTTGGGATGCGATAATCTCGGCAAAACTTTTCTTTGGTTTGAATGATAAAAAAATAAAAAGAATAAGAATAAATAAAACCGGAAAGAGAAGCTCTCTGGATAAAGAAGAATAAATAATAGAAAAAATAAATAAAACCGGCAGGAAAATAAAACCAACAAATAGGCAAAATTCGATAAGCAAAAGAATAAAAAGTAAAATAACATCGGCAACAATAACAAAGGTTTTTACGAAAATTCCCATACCAATCGAGAATCCAATTAATCCTTCCCGGTATTCATTTTTCCAAGGTTTGAAATAGGTATTTACAAGAAGAGGAAGAGAAAATAATTGCAAGAAAGCATTATTTAAGGAAGCAAAGAAAGCGATTAAATTTTTTGGAGAATCTATAAACCAAAATCTTAAAAACACAAAAGGCAGCATAGATTTAGTATATACCACTCCGCTTTTCTTTACAAAATTGGTATATGCCTCCGTAGCTTTACGCTTTTAAGCTTATCTTATCTATACATTAAGCAAAGCTTCGTAGGTATTATGCCCTAATAATCGAAAGCGAAGGGGCATAAGAAGTTTATAAACAAATTACAAATTAAGAATTGGTTTCTTTTAAAGTAGATAAGCCGACGAAGATTATGGCGATGGAAAGAACAAATAATACTCCAAACTCGACATAAGCAACTGCGTCTGCTCCTTGCGTTCCGGTAACCGACGCTCCCAAAGATGCCAATCCGATTAAAAACCTTGTTAAAATTGCCGTCAAAACACTGGCTAGCAACAGACCTTTTGCCACCAGTTGCCCTTTTTTTATTAAGCCGAGTCCCAAAACCGCAAAGATTGATCCGACAGCAATGCCGAAGAAAATAGCGGTTCTGGTATAGCCTGCATTTTTGTTATTGAAAACCTTCATTTCTTCATCAAATTTTCTCTGGGCGGCGTCCTGTTTTTGAAATGCAGCCTGACAATCGCCTGATGTTTGAGCATCCAAAGTTTTGCTGCATTCAACAGGAGCCAACATTGCAGGTGTTGAGGGAAAATCCGGGCGCACAGGTTCGGGATAAAAAGCCGCTATGCCAAAACCTGTGGTAACGCAAAGTATAATTCCAAGGAAAAAAACATAAAGCCTGCTAATCCAAACCATATTTCACCAATATTATTTCACCAAAACCCCCAATTAGCAAATAATTATTTTTTTTCTGTAAATAAGAATTTGATAGACGATAACTCCAGTTGTGATAATTCCAAGCCCTTGTCCAAGTATAACAACCCAATCTTTCTGCAAAACTCCATGTGCTGTCCAAAGCATATAAACTAAAAACGATAAAATATAAAAAGAAGTTGAGACTCCCTCTGTGGATTTGCGTTTATAATTCTTGCGGATTTGATCAGGAAAACCAACCACTTTTACCAAAATCGATAAAACGGTCGTCAAAATTCCGATAATTAACCCAACCTCAACAATATTCACAAAATGATTATATCAAATTAATAATTACATATGGCGAGCGCTGAAATAAAGGCCGTTAAGTTTTGCGAAATGAACGCATCAGGGGGATTCCTCGCAAACTTGTCGAGGAGGGGGTGCAAATCACCCGACAAGTGAATTGAGCAAAATAGGCCGACTTTCATAGCTCGGGAGCTTTTGGTACTTTTGTCGGCACAAAAGTACAATAGAAAATTAGAACCAACTGGATTTGCCTTTTTCCCCTTCAAATTCTTTGAGGAGGTCTTTTTGTTTTCCGGTTAAATGCTTCGGAATTGTTACTTTTATTCTGACATAATGATCTCCGCGGCCAGAGCCATGCAAATGCGGTACGCCTTTCCCCCGCAATCTAATCGCTGTTCCCGGCTGGGTGNGGGCAAAAGAGATTTCTTTACTTCCGATAATGTCGACTCCTTCTCTTTGAAATCTTTTGTCGGGAGTAACCGAGACAACTATGTCATAATCGCCAAAGCGGATTCTGGAGCCTTCATCAACGCCTGTCGGAATTTTTATGGTTTGCGATTTACCTCCAATACTGACTTTTTTTGTAGCTCCATGAGCTGCTTCAAGAAAGTCAATCGTCAAAGAGTAAGTTTGTCTTCTTTGCTGCCTGCCGAATGGTGATTGTCCACCAAAAAACTGTTCAAATATTTCAAACGGATCGCTAAATCCACCAAAATCCCAGCCCGAGGCTGGTCCGCCTTGGGCGGAAAAACCTCCATCTGATGTATAAGAAAATGGCCCACCCTGTTGTCCAAAGCCCCCAAACGGCCCGCCTGCACCTCCAAAAGGACCTTGTCCTGCTCCCTGCTCAAAAGCAGCATGACCAAATTGATCGTAAGTTTGCTTTTTCTGCGAATCAGACAAAACTTCGTAAGCTTTAGTTACTTCTTTAAATTTCGTCTCCGAATCTTTACCTTTATTCCGGTCAGGATGATACTGTAAGGCAAGCTTACGATAAGCTTTTTTTATCTCATCCGTGCTTGCCGATTTCGTGACCCCAAGTGTTTGATAATAATCTTTTGTATCTGCCATAATGATCGTATTATACTAAGCAAGCGCTCCAAGCGCTTTTATGAAAATTCGAAGCACGAATGTCGAAACTCGAAACAAATTCAAAATTCAAAACGGTTTCGGATTTCGGATTTTGGTATTCGGATTTAGTTAACAACCTCACCTTCGACCGGCTCTTCCTTATTTGACTTCTTTTCTTCCTTCGGCTCGCCGGAGCTTCCAGCGGAGGCGGCTTCCTCTTTTGGCGCACCCGGCTGACCAGGCTGTTGACTCATCGCCTGTCCTATTTTTTGCAATGAGTCTGACAAATCTTTTGTTTTTGCTTCCAAATCTTCTTTGGTTCCCGTATCCAAAATTTTCTTAAGCTCTATTATTTTACCTTCAACCTCTTTTTTAAGATCTGCCTGAGCTTTATCTCCGGCATCCTTAAGACTTTTCTCTGCCGTAAAGATTAGGGAATCTGCAGCATTTCTAGTTTCAATTTTTTCCTTCTTTTCCTCATCTTCTTTAGCATGTATTTCTGCCTCCTTGGTCATTTTCTCAATTTCATCCTTAGATAGTCCCGTTGACCCGGTAATCTTAATGCTTTGCTCTTTTCCACTCGCTTTGTCTTTAGCTTTTACGTTCAATATTCCGTTTGCGTCAATATCAAAAGTCACCTCAACCTGAGGAACTCCACGGGGTGCCGGAGGAATTCCATCCAATATGAAACGGCCAAGACTTTTATTGTCTGTTGCCATTGGACGTTCTCCCTGCAAAACATTTATCTCAACTTGAGTTTGATTGTCTGCGGCTGTTGAAAATACCTGAGATTTAGAAGTTGGAATTGTGGTATTTTTGGAAATAAGAGGAGTTGAAACTCCGCCCAATGTTTCAATTCCCAATGTCAGCGGAGTCACATCCAAAAGAAGCACATCTTTTACTTCTCCGCCCAAAACTCCGCCTTGAACAGCTGCTCCAACTGCAACGACTTCGTCCGGATTAACTGATTTGTTTGCCTCTTTGCCAAAGAATTTCGTAACAGTTTCTATAACTTTCGGCATTCTGGTCATTCCTCCAACCAAAACTACTTCGTCAACATCAGAAACGTTTATTCCTGCATCTTTTAGTGCCTGTTCTACGGGATGCAGAGTTTTCTGCACCAACGAATCAACTATTTGCTCCATTTTTGCCCGAGTCAAGGTCATGGTCAAGTGCAAGGGGCCATTCTTACCCTGAGTTATAAACGGCTGGTTAATTTCAGCTGTTGAAGAACTAGACAATTCTATTTTTGCTTTTTCTGCAGCCTCACGAAGTCTTTGTAATGCTTGATGATCTTTTCTGAGATCTACATCTTGCTCCTTTTTAAATTCTGTGGCAAGATAATCAATAATCAATTGATCAAAATCGTCTCCGCCCAAATGTGTATCTCCGTTGGTAGATTTGACTTCATAAACTCCCTCTCCCAATTCCAAAACAGAGATATCGAAAGTCCCTCCGCCCAAATCATAAATAGCAATTGTATGAGCATTTTTTTTATCTAGCCCATAAGCCAAAGCTGCTGCCGTAGGCTCATTGATGATTCTTAAGACTTCAAGTCCGGCAATTTCTCCGGCTTGTTTGGTAGCTTGTCTTTGAGAATCATCAAAATATGCAGGAACTGTAATAACTGCTTGCGTTACTTTTCCGCCTAAATAATTCTCCGCATCAACTTTAATTTTTTGTAAAATTTGAGCGGATATCTCCTGAGGAGTAAATGTCCGACCCTCAACTTCTACAACTGCCATTCCATCCCGACCTGCTTTAATCGTATACGGTAACCATTTCATATCAAACTGCACAGACTTATCTGTAAATTTACGGCCCATTAATCTTTTTATAGAGAAAATTGTTCTCTTGGGCTTTAGGACAATTTGATGTTTTGCAACGTCTCCTACGACATGGCTTATCGGATCAACAACCGACGGAATAACATTGCGTCCTTCAGTGGAATGGATAACTTTGGGAGATCCCCCCTCCATTACCGCAACGCATGAATTTGTTGTACCCAAATCTATTCCTATTATTTTTCCCATAATTTATTCCTTCTTCTCTTCTTTATTCTGCTTTGCAGAACCGACAGCTACCTGTGCTGGTCTCAAAACTTTATCGTATAACGTGTAACCTGTTCTTAATTCTTCTATAACTTTCCCTTCTTCTCCTTCAATCGTTACCACTCCTTCCATCAGGTTTGGGTCAAAGTTTTTGCCCAAAGTTTCAATTCTTATAACTCCTTCTCCCTTAAGCGTGTCTAAAAATTGCTGTACGCTAAGATTTAGACCTTGATCTTTACTCTGACTGTGTTTATTGGCAAGCATTAGTGTATCTAAAACCGGTAAAATATTCAAGAGGAGTTGTTTGTTTGCTTTAAGCATCCATTCTCCTCTTTCGTTCCGCACTCTGTTTTCCAAATTTCTATAATCTGCCAAAGTTCGCTTTACTTGATTTTCAAGTTCTTCTATTTTTTGTTTTAAATGTACAATTTCCTCTTTGCTTTTATCTTTTGTATCTTTTTGTTCTTCTGAATTCTCATGTTTTTTGTCATTTTTAATTTTTGAGTTATCATTTTGCATTTTAATTCTTAATTATAAACTATCTAACTTCTATTTTCTATATTTCATCTTCCGCTGCCTACCACCCTTTGGCTATTTCTTCAATCAAATTACCAAAATATCTCACTGTCGGAACAATTTGGGTGTAATTAAGACGGCTCGGTCCCAAAACTCCGATTTCACCTGTTAATTGCATTGGAGTTTTGTAATGAGTAAAAACAAATCCGTATGGACCTTGCATATCCGGACCTAACTCATCGCCCAAAAGTACTTGTACGTCTTCTGAAACAATATCTGCAAAAAATTTCCGGCAATCTTCAAATTCATCCATAGTCGAAAGCAAACTCTTCATCACATCAATATCAAAAAATTCCGGCATTTCCAAAATATTAGCATATCCTGCATAATAGACGCTCCCGTCCGAAGTTGTTGCGATTGCTAAGGCTTTGGTTTTGTCAGCCAAAGATTTTGTCATTTTCCGTAAAAATTTATCTTCTTTTTCGCGATAATCCCATAGGCTTTCTTTAACCGCGGTTTCTTCAGTTACAGATAAATCTTTTTCTTTCATGAGCTGTTTGACATAAAACTTCATGCCCATTGGAGTTGGCGCGCGACCTGCGGAAGTATGATTTTTTTTAAGATAACCTAAGCGGGTTAGACTAACCATTTCGTTTCTGATGGTTGCGGGACTGGCGCTAAGGCTATATTTTTTCTCCAAAGTTTCCGATCCAACAGGCTCAGCTGTGGCAATATACTCCTCTATGAGGGCTTTGAGAATTTCAACTTGTCTTTGTGTCAAATCATGCATATCTTTCCCTCGCATCGTCATCCTGACCCTTGAGCCGAAGCGAAAGGGGAAGGATCTCGAGATTCTTCGTTTCACTCAGAATGACGTGATTAGAGATTAGCAGTAATATACCACGACTGCTAATTAATGTCAAGGGGCAACTGATTATTGAAGTTGCCCCGCAGATCCTCCTGAGATCGCCCTTGCGAGGCATGGATGTAGACCATGCGAGCAAGTAAGCGCTGTAGCGGGATCAAGACTCAAGGCAAATTCTAAAACTGGTGGGTCAAGGGATATAGTAATTTTGTGGTAAACTTGAAATATGAATCGGAGGAAACGACCCTTTTGGCTTTTATTAATTAGTCTTTTGTCTTTAGTTGGGCTGGTTTATTTAGTCTTAGCTTTCCCGCCAAACTTTCAATTTACCTTGCCCCTCGGAGCTTTAGCAAAGTGGGGAATTTTTAATTTTCAATTTTCAATTCTCCCCATCTTCTTCCTGTTAATTTTTACTTGTCTCTTGTCACTTATCACTTATCTCTTACGTAGCTCCCGCAGAGCAGCCTTAATTGGACTTTTAATAATGATTTATCTTATTTTACGCATGTTTCGCCTTGACAGCCCTTATTTCCTACTTCTTCTTCTCGCCCTTTTCATAAGTCTTGAACTTTTTTTTAAAAAAAGGATTTAGTATTAAGCTTACCAAGTAGAAATAAAAACAACGTTCTAGAAAACTGCAAATAGGTGTTTATTTGGCTGATTTAGCAGCGCCTTTTGCTGTGTAGAAGGCTCTCTGCTGTTCTTTATTTTCAAGATATGACCTAGCAAGATTAGCTGCTACTCTTTGATCTTTTGATAAATTAGGGGGGACATCTCGATCGTTATCTTTGTCTTGCCAATAGACCCTCTCTGCCATTTCCTGCTGCGACAAGGTCAACGTCTTCCAGTGTCCTCTCGCATTTATCAAAGCTGCTATGTGCTCTCCCAAATAGGTAGGATTGCCACTAGAGTTTAAACTCGCAGATCCTCTCGGTGGTTTCCCAATATTATATAATTCAATCTCAAAAGATGCTGCAATTCTGCTCCCCTCTTCGCCATTAAGAGCAAGTCTTGTGCGATACATTACTTGTCCATCTTCTAGACGGACAGAGTCACTTAAAACACCACTAATCCTAATCTTTTCGTATCCCACATACGGCCGCTCCACTACTGTTTCTCCAACTCGAAAAACTTCTCTTGCAGGACTGCTTTCTGCCATATAATTAATTTCAGTATAACTCTCTCTCTGGATGTCAATAACTTATAGTTTGTATTCTTCAGCTTTAGAAGCGGAATCCTGTTCAGTTCTTATTTCCTACATCTTCTCGTAGCTCTATACATCGCCATAGAACTTTTCTTCAAAAAGCGAATCTAAATAATTGTGCGAGCGTTGAAAGCAGCGCGTTAAATATTCTTGAGTGAGCTGTCAGGGGAATTCCTCAGCGAGCGCAAGCTCGATTGAGGAAGGGGTGAAATTACCCGACTAGCGAACGAGAGAATATAGCGACCTTTCATGGCTCGCGAGTTTTTGGTACTTTTGTCGGCACAAAAGTACAAATAAAAAATAAAAATTAAATCCTAAAATAAATTCAGGATGACATCGGAAAATTTCTCTGCTAGAATGACTTCATGAACAAGTTTTATGTTACAACTGCTATTGACTATGTTAACGACACTATTCATCTGGGGCATGCTTTCCAGAAAATTGCCGCAGATGTTTTGGCGCGTTACTACAGAATTACCCTTGGAAAGGATAATGTTTTCTTTTTGACGGGAACCGACGAATATGGTCAAAAAGCAGAGAAGGCTGCAAAGGAACAAGATATTTCTCCATCTGAATTTGTCAAAAAAATTTCCGATTCAGACCAAAAAGAACAAGACTCCTTAAATATTTCTTACGATAGATTTATTAGAACAACTGATTCCAATCATGCGGAAGTTGTCAAAGAAATTTGGAATAGGATCAAAAAAAATGGTGATATATATTCCGGAGAATATCAAGGATCGTATTGCGAGGGATGTGAAGCTTATTATACAAAAGAAGATTTGATTGAGGGAAAATGCCATATCCATCCAACACTGAAAATAAAAATAATTAAGGAAGAAAATTATTTCTTTAAATGGTCTAAGTATAAGGATTTCTTAATTGAGCATATTAACAATAATCCTGATTTTATTTTCCCGAAACACGGAGCAAAAGAGATGCTTAAATTTGCAAAAAACATCAAAGATATTCCTATTTCCCGAAGCAATTTTACGTGGGGAATTTCCGTTCCTAATGATCTAAAACAAGTAGTCTACGTTTGGTTTGATGCTTTAATTAATTATTTAACCGGAGTAGGATTTTTGAAAAATAAAGAGTTATTTAGTAAATTCTGGCCTGCAGACGTTCATATTCTTGGTAAAGACAATTTAAGATGGCATGCTCTTTTGTGGCCGGCAATGCTCAAATCTGCAGGAATCGGATTACCAAAAACAATTCTGGTTAATGGATTTTTAAACATTAACGAACAGAAAATTAGTAAGTCGGTTGGCAATGTTATTCGTCCAAGCGAATGGACAAAAAAATATGGCGCAGACGCTGTCAGATACTATTTATTGAGGTATACAAATATTATTGATGATAGCGACATCTCCGAAGAAAAATTATTGCAAGCTTACAATGCTGACTTGGCAAATGGCTTGGGAAATTTAATTGCCAGAGTTGCAAAATTATGCGAAAGAGTAACTTTAAAGTCCTCTCCTACACCAACACTTTCGCAAGATTATAAACAGGGAATAGAAAATTTTAAATTTAATGAAGTATTAGAAATTGTTTGGAGCAGGATTAAAGTTCTTGATCAGCAAATAAACAGCTCCGAGCCTTGGAAAGTTACGGATCAAAAAAAATTAACGCAAATT
>Ga0075716_128_pt1 | contig 9210 bp, 9 predicted proteins | sample RifGroB1_FD_67777 | JGI IMG/M metagenome (GOLD analysis project Ga0075716, IMG submission 67777) | Microgenomates (Levybacteria) bacterium GW2011_GWB1_37_8
AATCATTTAATTTAGTATAACCGACAGACCGATAACTGGCAAACCGTAATCCGAAAACAGAAAACCGAGGACTGATAACTGAAATTATTTCGTATTAAATCTGTTCATTGCGGCTTCCAAACCTTCCTCCAAAGAATTCTCTATTGCCTGAACTCCCCTTTTAATAAGGTGTTTCAATTTCCCGCATTCAGAACCCGTAAAATCACTTAAAACAAAATCTTCAACATTCTTCAACTTTGATTTTTGTCCTGAGCTTGCCGAATGGGTGAACTTTGAACTTTGAACTCCCACTCCCATTCGAAACCTCCAAAATTTATCCGTACCTAAGTGTTCCATTACAGATTCCACACCATGATGTCCTGCGGAAGCTCCTCCGAATCTTATCTTAAGGTTTCCCAAAGGCAAATCAATATCATCATGAACAATCCAAACATGATCAGGGGAAATTTTATAGAAATCCGCTATAATCTTCACAGCAAGTCCAGAATTGTTCATATAGGTTTTGGGCTTGACCAGAGTTACTTTTTCCAAGTTTCCGTGCTTGGGCTGCCATTCAATTTGAGATATTTCGCTTTTAAATTTAGTAGAATTCTCCCAAGTAGTATTTTCAACCGATTTAAAATCCTTAAGGAATTTTTCAACCACCATGAAGCCTAAATTGTGACGGGTTTTCCCGTATTTTTCTCCCGGATTGCCTAATCCTATTATTAACTTCATCTCGCTATTATAGCAAAAACATCTTAAGATTTAGCGCGCTTCTTCACAAGCTTTCTATAAATACCAAAGTTCGATACGACTTCGCGGAAAATAAGAGTTACAGCCATTGAAATAATAATTGCAAGCGTAATATTTATAAACATCAAAAAGTAAAAAGAGCAAGCTCCCCAAAAGCTTGAGGCAACATAATTGGTACTCCTCCCATAATTGAATCTCGGATTACTCCTCCGCCAACCCCCGTAATCATTCCCAATAAAACAGAGGCCATAAAAGAAGTTAGCGTAGGTTCCGCATTGTTTTTAAAAAGCATGGAAAAAGAAATCGATATTCCGATAATTACAAAAGCTGCCAAACCCAACGAATCAACAAATCTGAAAAAAGAATATGCCTTTTTAAACAGGACAGGAATAGAATAAACAATTATCCCTCCCAGAATTGCAATCAATAAATAATTAGGATCTTTTAAATAAAAAAGGGGCATTCTGCCAATAATCAAATCCCTAAAGGTTCCGCCGCCAATAGAGGTAATCACCCCCAAAAAGATTACTCCGAAAAGATTAAGATGCGCTCCTTTCGCCTTATATGCTCCGGTTATGGCAAAAGCCAATGTTCCCAAAAGATCCAAAAAATATAACATATTTTTTTATTTTTGATTTTTACTATTTAATATTCCAAACACATCCTTATCCTCTACCTGCGGGAAGTATTTATAAAATTCACCAACAGATGCAAGGTTATTCGCAATTTTTAAAGAAATGACCCTATCAAAATATTTCTTAATATCATTAATTCTATCTTTAGATATCACAGGAGTTGCCAAAATTATTTCTTTCGCATTTTGTTTTTGGGCATAAATAGACGCGCAAATTGCCGTTGCTCCCGTGGCAACACCGTCATCAATAATCATAACCTTTTTGTTTTTCAAAGAAATTTCGCTTTTAAATATTCTCTGTAATGTTTGCGCTTCTTTGACTTTAATTTCCGACATTTCTTTAAGATATTTGTCTTCCGCTCCCAAATTTTCAATGAGATTTCTATCAAGATAAATTGTTCTATCGGCAGTGATTGCGCCGATAGCCAACTCCTGATTTGAGGGCGCACCAATTTTCTTAACTGCTAAAGGCTTTAATGGAAGATTATAACAATCGGAAATTATCTTCCCCAAAATTATTCCGCCCCTCAGAAGAGCAACAATTATAGAATCTTTTGTTATTGCTTCTTCAAGTTTTGCTGTTAATAGTCCTCCCGCTTCTTCTCTACTTTCAAACATAAATCCTCCATCCGTGTCATCCCGAACTCGTTTCGGGATCTCCCCTGGTCACAAACAGACCTGCCTGCTGGCAGGAGATCCTGAAATAAATTCAGGATGACAAATGACAATGGTCGAAAACTCAAAACTTCAATCCCAACTGATTCTCCGTTTCTAATTCTTCTTTTGCAGCGTCGCTTTCTCCATTCCAAATCTTTACTTTCCCATATTCCCCATCATAACCCGGTTCGATGACAATATCTCCCCGTCTTACTTTCGCAACTCCCTCTGCGATTTTTCCGCCTGCAAATTTCGACAAATCCTGTATTGGTGTTTTTAGTAAAATATTAATTTCCGAGTCAAATTCCAAACACATTTCATCAAATTGAATTTTAACCCTCTCGCTTCCCACCGGAGATCCGATACTCTCCGCGATAATTTCATTGAGGGGAACCAATTTTACAAATGACGGGTGCACTTTCCTCGGATCATCTATCCATAAAACCCCTTTACTGTCACTATGTGAATTGTAAGGTCTAAAATCTTTCTCTTGTTTGGTCTGCCCGCCATCGGCTGTCGCCTCGGGCGACTGCAGGCGGACCAATTGCTGAACTCTGTACATTACTCCCTCTGTTAAACGTCTATTGCAGACAGAGCAGATGCTTCCATCTTCCTTAATTTGCTGGGGACTTTTAGTCACTTTACAATTCCTATGTCCGGTATAATGATATTTTCCTTCTTCCGGATAAAACTCAACCGTATAGGCAACACCCGACTCACTTGCCACATTCCGTCCGCTTTTTTTCCTCAAAGGATATGATATGGCTTTGCCAATATCCACATATGAAAGACTGTCTAAAGTTTTATTGATTTCGAAAACTGTTAATTCCCTACCCATTTTAGGTAGTGAGTGGGCATCGGAAAAAGATAAAATACTTCTATTATTAAGTTCTTCGATTTGCCAATTCATCCATGGATCAGATGAGATGCCTGTTTCTATGCCGTAGATATAATTACTTAATTCTTCAAAACTTTCCTTAATTGAATCAAATCCCGATGCTGATCCGTAAATCCCAAAATGCGGTGTCCAGGCGTGACAGGGAATCAAAATAATTTTTTTATCAATAGCCAAAAGCATTTCCAGCAGATTCTTGGACGAAAGTCCGATAATCGGCCTACCGTCCGAGGAAAGATTGCAAGCTCTACTTAGAAGTTCTTGGTTAATTTTCTCAGCTGTTTCAAGGTTGGGGGCAAAAACTAAATTATGAATTCTCCTCAGTTTTTCCCCCTGCTTGAAAATGCTGGCAATCTCCGTTGTCAAAATAAACCTCACCTCGTTAATTTTTAATTTTTCATTTTTAATTTTTAATTTATACACTCCTTCTCCCGCCTCTTCCAGCTCCGCTTTTATATTTCTAAACCACAAGGGATGAGTAAAGTCGCCGGATGTTAATAAATTAATTCCTTTTTTGGCTGCCCACTTCGCCATTTCCGGCAAAACCATTTGCGGTGAAACCGCGCGTGAATACTTACTATGCAAATGCAGGTCTGTTACAAATTCCATACTACTATTTTAACATGATATAAAAGCTGCCCCGCCAAAACGCTCCTTGAGCCGTATTCGAATAGAATTGAAAAGGCGAAAGGTAAGTTTGTGTGGGGCGCGTGAGTATTTACTATGTAAATGCAGATCCGCAACAACCTCCATGATGAGGTTATTCTAACACAAAAGATTATTAAGAGTTGACAAACAGGAAAATACTTGTAAAATAAAAGCCATGAATACAGAAGTTCCAAAACCAGCAATTCAAACCCCTTTTCTTATCTCAGAGGTCAATAGAATAAAGCAAGAATATGCTGAAAGAAGCAGACGATGGGAGGAGGAACACAGCGAAGTAATTACTTCTATTCCAGGGCTTAGAAAAAGATTGGGAGCTTTAATCTGCAAACACACACCTTTCCCTGAAAAAATTGAAGAAATTGACGGCAAAAAGGTCATACTCATAAAACCTAACGATACAGCCAATGATACAAAATATGATAAATACGATTTTGTAAAAACATATAGTTCTTTTCTTGCTTTGTATACAGGAGAAAAAAGACTTAGCCCAATAATGCTTCACTGCGAGACAACTTCAGAGGAGAACTTGGGAGTTTCAATTGAAAGCTCTGCTTATCCTTTTGGGAATTGGCGGAATAAAGGTAAACAGAGAGATGTTACATTTACAGTCGCCATCTCTGACCTTGACTATTATATTGAATTCACAGAAAAGGGTAATGCTTTTGTCCAGGGAGATAGCGATACAAACGAAAGAGGAAAGATAAACTTAAATCAGGTGAAAATGTTAAAGGAGGTTCTTATTCTCTTAGAGAATCCCGCTATCACGACCTATGAATCAGAACCCCGTAAATTTCAAAAATAAGCGTTAAATTTAAGCTACTTATTTCCTCCCTTGCAATTTATACATCTCTTTCCCTATGCGTTCTGATTTGCCACGTAATAATCAAGCAGTCTTCGTATCATCGCCTGATAAGAAGCGCTATGTTTTTTGGCGGCGGTTTTGAAAAAATCCAAGCTTTTCTGAGTAAGCGTCAAGGTTACTCTGGTTTTTTTCTCTTTTAGAATTAGACTTTCAGGGCTTGGTAAAAAATCGCTGATTACCCGCGCTTCTATTGGTTCATTACTGTATTTTATTATGTTTTTCATATATGGCTTTTCCCTTTCTCCAATATCCGGCACCGATTATGCGAATACTGTTGTTCCGATATGTAAAGCGGACAGTCAAAACACCTCCTTTCACTTTTCCGAAACAATAATATCGCTTTTCCTTTACGCTATGAGCTACATCCTCGGCAATAATGCGTTTCGGGTCAATAAATGCATATTGAGCAACTTGAAAATCCACCTCGTGTTTACGTAAATTTTCAAGATTCTTCTCATCATCCCATTCAAAGGATGTATTCATAAATATATTACCATATTAGCATATGTTTTGTCATCACCCAAAAATTTATTATTTTTTATTTTGTAATTTATACATCTCTATTAATTCTTTTACTGTCGTGGCGTCTTCGGGTTTTTTGTCGGAAGTTCGGAAAGAAACAAGACGCGGAAAACGAAGGGCATATCCGGGCTCTTTTTCGCCTGATTGATTTATCACCGCGCCTGCGGTATGAATTGGACTGCGGGTGATTTCATCTGCCAGAATTTCTATGACAATTTCAGGTTTGATCCAAACCGAAGGCTCAATTACGGAATTGACCCTTGCTGGCTTATGGTCAACTTTGATTTTATCCGCTCTTTTATGAATTTCTTTCCACTCTTCATCACTTAAACCTGTTCCTATTTTCGAAACAGTCACAAATTCATCATTTTTGTCATCATAAACGCCCACCAGAAGCGCTCCTGCGCCAAAAGCAGTTCTTTTCCCTTTACCAAAAACATAGCCCAAAATTACGCAATCAAGCGTATCGTTTAGCTCTCCAGATTGCTGTCTTTTTAATTTCACCCAATTAAAATTTCTTCCTCCTGCTTCATAGGGACTCTCCAATTTTTTTATAACTACGCCTTCCAAACCTTTGGAAATCGAATCTTCCAGAATAATATTTAAGGTCTTTGCATCCCTTACGGTTTGTGTTTTTGCCGGAATTAACGTCCCATTGATAATTAAAGTCTGTTTTAAAATTACTAATCTCTCAGAAAGGGGTTTATCTATCAATGATTTCCCGTCTTTATACAAGATGTCAAAAACAAAAGCTTTCAAAGGTAAAGTTTTGGTCATTTCTTCAATGCCATATTTTCTTCTTCTTTTGGTTGTTTCCTGAAAAGGCAAAAATTCTTCAGATTCGGGCTGATATGCCAAAGCTTCGGTATCCAAAATTGCTGTTTTGGTTTTTATCTGTTTTAGAGTTCCTTCGATTAATTCAGGAAACATGTGCGTCATATTTTCTAAATTTCTGGAAAACATCGATACTTTATCACCATCTTTGTGAATCTGAACTCTAAATCCATCATATTTGGGCTGGACGCTGACAATTTCCATTTTTTCGATTGCCTTTTCCGCATTAGGAAGTCTTTCGCAAAGCTCAGACCTGATTGGCTTACCAACTACAACCTGAAGCTTGATAACAGCAGCCAATCCTTTTTCCCACAAGGTTTTGGCGATTAAACCTAAGTCCGAAGTCCGATTGTATGCTCCTTCCAAAAGCTTTCTTTTACTTTTATCTCCCAACTTTGCTTTTGCTAATCCATCCAAAATAGTTGGATCTCCAATTCCCAGTCTTAAATTCCCCAAAGGAATTCTGACTAAATATCTCACTGAATTGCTGTCTGATTTTCTCAATAAATCGGAGAGTAAAACTTGCCTCTTTTCTACAGTTCCCAAACCCTGAGTCTTGGCAATCTGAGTTAGAATCTCAAACACATCAGAGACGGTGATTTTCTTGCGAGGGGTGGCAAAAGAGGAAGGGCTCCCGACAGCGTGGACTTTGAGCGAAGCGAATAAGGAACCCTGGCGGGAGGGATTACTTTTGACAGGACCCCGAACAATTTGCATTGCTGCCTCCCCCATGTCACCAACCTCTCCGTAGAGTTTTAAAACATCCTGCTTTGTAGAATTAAAGGCTGAAGCAATTGCTTGGGCGACCTGTTTTTCCGCCATTCCGATTTCCGTGGCTTCAAAAAAAGGCGCAATTCTGCCCTGCGAAAGATAAATAATTTTCTCAATTTCTGCCTCCGAAGAATGCTTGAATAAATCCGCCAAAATATCAATGAGGGCCAATCTTGAAGAGGTCGCTTCCAATTTTTCAAAGTAGGAAGAAAGCTGGGAAAAAAGCATAGCCTTATTCTATACCACTCCGCTTTGAATTCGCAATGCTTGGTATATGCTTCCGTAGCTTTCAAAACATTAATTATTTTGATAAATACTTATTGAATCTAAATTCAAAGCTTCGGGGTATTATAAATTTTTATTTTGAAAGCGAAGGAGTATACAACTTTATCAATCTATTTGCAGAAAAGATTAAATACGAAGAACCTTTTTCTAGGACTGGTGATGTTTATTAATTTCTGTTTTTACCACTTCTACTTTTGTTATCAGATCTGCAGGACTAAATGGTTTTCTCATGATTTTGAACCCCAGTTCTTCCCTTTGCTTTTGAGGATATAACTGTCCAGCTGTATCGGGGTCTGCGGTCAGCATGATTATACTTGCTTTTGCTTTAGGATTTCCCCTAAATGCTTTAATAATGCGCATTCCCCCTTCCTGATCATCCTTCAACTTCCAATCTACAATTAATAAATCTATCTTTGTTAAATCGTTCTGCTTAAGCATTTCCAAAGTCTGCTGAACCGATCCGTAAGACCCCACAACTTGAGCTGTTCCCTCCAATGTGTCGTGCAGAAGATTATTAATAGTTTCATCATCCTCCACTAGTAACACTCTCACTGCTCCTTCCTGATTTGTTTCTTTTTTTGCTTCACCTTCGCCCATCCTTGATCCCTCATCCGTATTTTGTAAATTTAATTTCAAAATCATATTTTTACTGCTTGTGTCTTTTTCCAATGTAAAATATTTACTGAAATCCGGATCTAATTTGAGTTCCGAAGAATCAATCTCATTGCCGCTCCCGTCTATCAAACCTACTCTCCACTCCCCGCTAACCTGTCCATTTCCCCCAACTTCCCCCAATTCAATATACGGCTCTATATGTTTAAATCCCAATTCTACTTGCTGATCAACATCAAATACGGAAATCATCCCTCTAATTCTCTTTTTTTGCAATCGGTGTTCATTAATGTCCGATAAAGCCCTTTCTTGTCCAGGAATTAAGACGGGTTTACAGATTTTTTTCTGTATATTATCTGTACTTTTTTCTTGATCCAAAAAATCAAACAATTTATGCATTCCCCATGGTTCTCCGTCTACCAGTTCTGTGCCTCCTGAAAAGATATGCTCTACAAGGGCCATATCGGCCTTGTCAAACGATTTTCTGTCTACTTCTTTTTCCGCTTTATCCAGTTCTTGTTTTGCAGCTTCCAAACCTCTTGGTTCCATATTTATTTCATCACATATTTTGCGCCTTTGGTAACGCCTTGCTTTTTGATTATACCAGTTTGCAATAACACTTTTAGTTCGTTCAAAATCGTATCTTCGGAAACCATCGGGAACAATTCTTCAAAAGCCTGATTTTGTAAAAAACCCACTTTCTGAATGTATTCGATAATTCCTAATTGCCTTTCCGTTAGCAATAATGGCTTCCCTCCAAGCCTTTCCCGCAGCTTTCCATCCACCGAAATCCTCTCCACTTTTTCCTTTATTTTTGAAAGTTCGATTGCCAAACCTTCCGTAAAATATTCCAGCCATTTTGTTAAATCCCCTCCTGTTTTTTCAACGCTTTGAAGAGCATCATAATATTCTGAGGCTTTCGAATCGAAATATTCTTCCAAAGAAAAGAATTTCCGGATATCATATCCTTCTAAAAATAAAATTAAGGTTGATAAAGCGCGCGCAACTCTCCCGTTTCCGTCCAGAAAAGGATGTATTCTGACTAATTCATAGTGAACAATCCCTGACTTCAAAACTGGATGGATATCTTGGTTTCGTGAGCTTTCTATAAATACCAATAAGTCCTTTATTTGAGATGGAATCGTTGACGCTTCCGGTGGACGGAAAGAAACCTGTCCTGTTTGATTATTTTTGACAACCACCTGAGTTTTTCTATACTCCCCGCATTTTTCGCTTGGCAAAATTTTATTAACTGTTATCTTATGCAATTTTCTTATCGTTTCCTCATTAATCCTTAATCCTTCATCCTTAATCCTTATTTCGCTTATAAACTCTATCGCCTTCCTGTAATTAATAACTTCCTGAATATCCCGGTCACGCGCGACAACGTCTTGTCCTGCCAAAACTTTTTCTGCCTGATCCAAATTAAGCTCATTTCCTTCAATGTGTGTGCCGTAATGAACTGTTCTAATTAGTGCGTCTTTCCTGAATTGTTTTTCGTAATACGGCAAAAGCGGCGCATGATCAATTACCTCCCTTGAGGCTTCAATAATCCCAATGTTCTTAAGTATTTTATTGGTAATGATAAACTTGGGATTATACATATTTTCAGGTATTTTTGGTAATCGTATTCATAACAAGCTGCCGTAATATTCCTTTATTCTCAATCTTAACACACCTTGCTACCATATCTGCCAAAGGCAATTTCATATTCCCTATTTTTTCAAAATAAGCCAC
>Ga0075716_135_pt1 | contig 8216 bp, 8 predicted proteins | sample RifGroB1_FD_67777 | JGI IMG/M metagenome (GOLD analysis project Ga0075716, IMG submission 67777) | Microgenomates (Levybacteria) bacterium GW2011_GWB1_37_8
AAAAAATCCGGCAGACATTTTTGATAATAATCTAAGAATTAACTTAAATATCTTAAAATTTTCTTACAAATTTGGAGTTGAAAAACTAATAAATATAGGTTCAACCTGTGCTTATCCCGGCGAATTGCCGACCGGATATTTTCGAGAAGAGGAGTTTTTAAACGGTCCAATGCACGAAAGCGTGGAATCTTATGGTTTTTCAAAGCGAGCCATGTATCTTGGCGGTAAAGCATACAGACAACAGTTTGGTTTCAACTCCGTAACTCTGCTTTTAACAAACATGTATGGACCAAGAGACGTTTTTAACATAGAGCGAGCGCACGTCGTTTCTGCTTTAATTAAGAAATTTATTGACGCAAAAAGAAAAAAGGAGCCCTCGGTTGAGGTTTTAGGCACAGGAAAAGCGATTCGTGAATTTTTATACGTGGAAGATGCGGTTGATTTTTATACGTGGAAGATGCGGTTGATGCCATTATTAAAGCGACCGAGCTTTATGATGAAGAAATGCCTTTAAATGTGGGTACCGGTGTTGAAACTCCAATAGCAGAGCTAGCGGAATCTATAAAAGAAATTTCTAATTATCCGGGTAAAATAAAGTGGAATACTAAGGGACCGGATGGCGCATTAAGAAAGGTCTCGGACATATCAAGAATAACAAATAAATTGAAATGGAAACCTAAATATGATCTGAAAGCTGGTTTAACTAAGACCATTAAATGGTTTGAGAATAATTATGAATCTGCAATTGCAAAAATATAAACTTTTATTTCATGAGTAAGACAATATTGTTTGGCGGCAGTGGGTTTTTAGGACCAATAATTCTCGAAAAGTATCCTGATATTATATCGATTGGTCGTAGCCCGATACCTTCTCATCTTAAAAATAAACATATAGTTTTGGATAACCTTGATGATTTTGCGGCCATAGACCATATTGATTTTGATAAGGTCATTTTTTTAATTGGCAGTTCAAATCATCATGTAATTAATACAAAGCCCAGTATGGGTATTGAGTATAACGTCTTACCGCTTAAAAAAATACTCTTTTATTTACAAAAAAGAAAAATTGAAAAATTTATTTGTTTTAGCACAATTTTGCTTTACGACGTTAAGAGAATGAAGCTGCCGGTTGACGAAACGCAATCGATTAATCCGTATGTTAATGACTATGTATTTAGCAAATATCTGTCTGAAGAGTTGGTTAAATTTTATTCTGATAAGATCCCCTCTATTATTGTCCGTTTTAGTAATATTTATGGGCCAACCAGATTGATCAGGCCTGATTTAGTGCCAACTTTGATTCAAAAGGCATTGTCTTTGAATGAGGTAACAGTGTGGAACACAAAGCCAGTTCGTGATTTTTTNGGGGTAGTTAACTTAGGTACAGGTAAATCGGTAAGCGTAGCGCGAATCGTAGATATTATAGAGGAACTATCCGGCAAGAAAATTAAAAACCTGGATAAGCCGGTATCCGGTCCAATGAATTTTATTTGCGATATATCTCTTGTAAAAAAGTTGACCGGCTGGAAGCCTAGATATTCTATTGAGGAAGGACTTAGGGAAACATATGGGACAATGAGGCAATATAAAAAATAACTTATTAATTTTATGATAAAACTTATAAAATCAACTTTTTATAAAGAAAAAGAAATTAAGAAAAAGCTCTGTGAATTTATAATGAATTCTTCGCAGCTTAGCATTGGCAAGGAGTGCCGTAAATTTGAGGAAAAATTTGCAAAGTGGCAGAAGAGGAAATATTGTGTAATGGTTAATAGCGGCAGTTCGGCAAATCTTGCAATCATTCAAGCGCTTTTGAATTTGGGAAGATTAAGAAAAGGAGACTATGTGGGATTTTCAGCAGTAACATGGTCTACAAATATTATGCCTTTAATACAGCTTGGGTTAAAAGTAATCCCCATAGATATTGAGATTGATACGCTGAATGTTTCAAGCAATAAATTAATCGAAAAACTTAATAAATATCCTGTCAAAATGCTTTTTCTTACCAATTTGCTTGGGTTTTGCGATGATATAGATAAGATAAAAGAAATATGCGATAAAAAAGGGATAATATTGATTGAAGATAACTGTGAGTCTTTAGGAACAGTATATAAAGGTCGCAAGCTTGGAAATTTTGGAGTGGCTAGCACTATTTCTTTTTATGTGGGTCATCATCTTTCAACCATTGAGGGCGGAGCGATTTGTACGGATGATGAAGAGCTTGAAACAATGCTTCAAATAGTCAGGGCTCATGGATGGGACAGACATTTAACTAAGCAAAAACAACTGAAGATAAGGGTAAAGCATAACGTAAATTCCACTTTCTATTCAAGATATACCTTTTACGATTTAGGCTATAATTTAAGGACAACAGAAATAAACGGATTTATAGGAAATGCGCAAATGAAATACATAGATGAAATTATAAATAAAAGAAAAAATAATTTTTTAAGAATTGCAGCGTCTATTTATAAAAATACAAGCATGTATTACCCGATTAAATACGATCACATCGATTTAATCTCTAATTTTGCCGTACCAGTAATTTGCAGATCTCAAAAGATTCGAAACGAGTTGGTAGAAAAGTGTAAGGATAAAATAGAAATTAGACCGATTGTGGGCGGAGACATGGTTCTTCAGCCGTTTTTCAAAAAATACGTTAATAATTTTGTTGGTGAAAATAAAAACGCTAAAATTGTACACGAACAAGGTTTGTATTTTGGAAATAATCCTGAGCTTACGGAAGAAGAAATAGACAAAATAATTAAAATATTTACAACTTAAAGCTTATGGAAAATTCTTGGTGCAACAAAAAAGTTTTAATTACGGGATCTGCCGGCTTAATTGGGTCCGAATCTGCTAAGTTTTTTGGAGCATTGGGTTTTGAAATCCACGGAATAGATAATGATATGAGGAGGTATTTTTTTGGAAAAGAAGCAAGTACGCAGTGGTCATTAAGAAACCTTAAGGAACAATTGAAAGATAAATACAGACATTATGATATAGACATTAGAAATAATAAAAAATTAACAGAAATATTCAGCAGAAATAAATTTGATCTTATTATTCATACCGCAGCTCAGCCTTCTCACGACTGGGCCGCAAAGGAACCAATAACTGATTTTACGATAAACGCACTTGGCACGCTATATCTTTTGGAAAATTTCAGAAAATATTGTCCCGGAGCTGTTTTTATCTTTACCTCTACAAACAAAGTCTATGGCGACAGTCCCAATAAGCTTCCTTTAATTGAACTAAAAACTAGATTTGAACTTCCTAAAAATCATAAATATTACAAAGGCATAAATGAAACAATGAGCATTGATAATTCTAAGCATAGTTTATTTGGCGCTTCAAAGGTGGCAGCAGATGTGATGGTGCAGGAATACGGTAAATATTTCGGCTTAAAAACAGCCATTTTCAGAGGAGGTTGTTTGACGGGGCCATCTCATAGCGGAGCAAAACTTCATGGTTTTTTGGCTTTTCTAATAAAATGTATTGTCAGGGGTGAAAAATACACAATCTTTGGATATAAAGGAAAACAAGTTAGGGACAATATTCATTCGTACGATTTAGTCAATGCCTTTTATCATTTTTATAAAAAACCAAGAGAGGGAGAAGCTTACAACATGGGCGGATCAAGACATTCCAATACATCAATACTTGAAGCCATTGAAAAAATAGAACAAATCTTAAATAAGAAGGCAAAAATAGAATATAGCGATGAGAATAGAAGCGGAGATCATCTATGGTATATTTCAGATGTTTCTAAGTTTAAGTCACATTATCCCGATTGGGATTTCACGTATAATAATGAAATGATAATTAAGGAAATATGTAAGAGTGGTCATTTTTAATAAACCTCATGAACCTTGAAGAAAAAAAGCTTATTGTTGTAACTCATCAAATGGTTTATGGCGCTCCACAAGCTCTGAAAGATTATCTAATACAAAAAAACACCCAAGAGCTGGTTTTTATTGGCTTGCCCTTTCATGAGCAAAGGATGGTTTTTTTTGAGATATATAAAAAAAAGAAAAAAATTTTTAGCAAGATATTTTCACGAAAATTTTCTTATGGATTTCTTGATTATATTTTGGATTTTCTAACGGTATTCTATTTAATCCTTAAACAAAATCATAAGTATGACTTTTTTTTTGGCGTTGACGGCCTTAATTGTTTGGTTGGTTTGTTGCTCAAGAAGATGAAGAAAGCCAATCATGTTGTATTTTATTCAATAGATTTTGTGCCAATTAGGTTTAAGAATATAATTCTCAATTACATGTTTCACACAATTGAAAAAATATGCGTTAATAAATCAGATTTGGTTTGGAATGTTTCGCCCCGAATAGCTGAAGGTAGAGAGCAGTTTCTTCAAATTCCAAATGATCCTAAGCGTCAGATTATAGTGCCTATTGGAGTTTGGAATAAGAATATTAAAAAAAGAGATTTTAAAGATATAAAAAAACACCAGTTATTGTTTGTTGGACACCTTCTTGAAAAACAAGGAGTGCAGCTTGTTCTCGATGCAATTCCGGATATTGTCACAAAAATTCCTGATTTTAAATTTATTATTGCGGGGGGGGGAGAATATTTAGATATTTTAAAGAAAAAAGTTATAGCCCTTCATATCGAGAAATATGTTAAGTCCATGGGGTGGATAAGGGATAGGTCTACATTGGATAGTATGATGAGCGAGAGTGCCTGTGCGATTGCAATTTACAAACCAGAGAAGGAAAAGCTCTATAATTTTACTTACTATTCAGATCCTACAAAGTTAAAAGATTATCTTGGAGCCGGACTTCCCATAATTCTAACAGATGTTTCGTACAACGCTTTGGAAATTCAAGAAGAAAAGTGTGGTATAATTGTTGATTACGAAACGAAAAGCGTAGCAGAAACAATAGTAAAATTAATGGGAGATTTAAAGAAACTTCAAGAATATAGGAAAAATGCAATTAGTATGGCAAATAGGTACGAATGGAGCAATATCTTTGATAAAGCGTTAAAGCATGAGTATAAATAATAAAAGTGACCATTATAAAAAGCAACTTGATTATTTTAGCAATGAGTTTGGGAAGAACAATCAATATAAATTGTTTCCTTGGCAAAAAACTTATATTGATAGGATTAAAAAGGAACTTCTTGGCAAAAACTACAAAGGAAAAACGTTGATTGACATAGCGTCAGGATCTGGTTACGTGGCGGTTGAGATAGCGAGGCTTGGACTAAATGTAGTAGCGACTGATTTAACTCCTGAAGCAATAAAAAACCTGGATAAATATAAAAAACAATTTTCTCTTTCTAATTTAAGAGCAGTTAAGTGTTATGCGGAAAAGATTCCATTACCGGATAAAAGTGTTGATTTTATCGTGGCAAATGCTATTCTAGAACATATTCCTAATGAAAAAGAGGCAATTGATGAATGGAAACGCATATTAAGACCTCATGGAAAAATGTTTATTACAGTTCCTTTAAATCTACGATACGTATGGCCATTTTTGTGGTTTGTTAATTATTTGCACGATAAACGCATAGGGCATTTACGAAGGTATGATTTGCAAAGTTTGCAAGCAAAGTTCAGCTTAAAAGTCTCAAAAGTTTTCTATACCGGACATTTACTTAAAGTTATTGGCGTTATAGTAGCCCTATTTATAAGGACTGAAAGATTTAGTGAATTTTTTGAAAAAATTGATGCTAAGCAAGAAGGTAAACGGTATGGAGCAAGTAATATAATTGTATTGTTTGAAAATAAATAGACCCACATGGTTTATGAAAAAAAAATACCGTTACAAAAATCTCTTTTTATACTCAAGTCTGCAATTTATAGGAAACATTGAGGAATACTTTGTAGGTAACACAGAGAAAATAGTAGCCTTTATCATAATGCCAAGGTTAAAGCATAATTATAATCTTATAAGATTATACAAAAAAGGCGAATTAATTGAAGAAAAAAAAGTAAGATTTTCTGAGAATGTTATCTTGTATTATTTGTTATGGTATTGTTATCAAATATTTTTTTTAATGAGGTATTTTTCAAGAAATGAAAAGGTTTTTATAATAACTTTTCATCCCATTTCATTTTTTGGTATGAGTTTGCAGAAAATGCTACGAAGAATAGAATATGTATATTGGATAGGCGATTATTTTCCTCCTGTAAATTTATCCCTTCGGCTATTTGAGAAATTAAAGAAACATTATCATGATAAAATACTTTATGGCTGTTATCTAAGTGATAGAATTAACAAAAAACTGAATGGTAAAATTCTTAATACTCCTTATCGAAGGACTATAATGTGGGGAGTAGACGCAAAGCCCATAAAGAGGGAGTCTAATAAATATAATTTCTCCTTCCTTTTTGTTGGTCAGATAACAGATTCTCAGGGTTTAGATTTTTTTTATGAATTTCTTAAGTCCCATAAGGAATATTCAATAAAAATTATTGGTATTTGTGACGAAGCACTATATAAAAAACATCAGAAGCTAATTAAGGATTATGATATTATCAATCAGGTATATTTTCCAAATAAATTTTTTTCCAACGAAGAATTAGAGAAAATTTCAAAAAGCTGTCATGTGGGGGTGGCTTTGTATAAGCTTAGTAAGCTAAACGCAACTTACTATACTGATCCGGGAAAAATAAAAACGTATGCGCAGCTAGGTTTGCCCATTCTTATGTCTGATATTTCAGCAATAGCAAGTTATATAAAAAAATTTAACGCGGGAGAAGTAATTACATTAAACAAGAAATCAATCTACGACGGGATTGTAAAAATTAGAAATAATTATGATAGTTATACTGATGGTCTTGAAAAGTTTAATCGGTTCTTTTATTATGAAAGCTATTATAGGAGATTATTTTCCTTTTTAGAGAATTAATATTTTATGAAAAAGTATGCTCCGGTCAGCATTGTTATGCCAATGAGGGATAACGAAACAACGGTTATCCAAACTCTTGAAAGTATTGAGAAACAAAAATATCCTATTAATGAGGTAATTATTGTTGATGATGGATCTAAGGATAATTCAAATAAGATTATAAGAACATTTATTAAGAAAACAGATCTAAAAATAACATTGATTACAAAAGAAAAAAGTGAAGGACTTGGATCAGGTCTTAACTTAGGTGTTAAAAAAGCAAAGTCATCGTTAGTCATTTTGTTGCATTCAGACTGTATCTTTACGTCTGAAATGGAAATAAAGAAAATTACAGATCCTTTTAGAAAAGATGCAGCTGTGCTAGCAACATATCCGACAATAGAATTACCATTACATGTATGGAATACGTATGGCTTTTGGGAAAAATGTCTTTTTTCAAGAATTGCAGGAACCGGATATGCCGGACCGACATCAAAGTTCGATTGCATAAAAAGAGACGCGTATCTACGGGTAGGCGGTTTTGATACGGTCAATTTTAGTGTTGGAGGCGAAGATATGGACTTTGCTAAAAAAATATCTAAAATCGGAAAATTCGTTTTATCGAAAGCCAGAGCAACACATTTACATTATTTAGGAAATAATTTTACCTTTGCGGAACTTCTAAGAAAACAAAGACAATATGCTATGGCTTATGGAAGACTTTTACGAAAAAGACCGCAATTATTTTTGGGTAAAAGTATTATTTTTTTAATAAAACCTTTTTTGGCAATACTGCCCTTTTTACCTTGGATTAACATAGTGGGAATTCCCATAGTTTTTCTTTATGCGCTGTTATTCACGAAGCGGATGTTTTTAACAAAATCAAATTATTCTAATTGGCGAATTTTGTTATTGCCGTTTGTGAATATTTTTCTTATTTATTGCGAAACATTTTGGATGGCAGAGTCTTTCCTATTTGGGGAAAATAAAATAGTATAGTAAGACATAGGTATGAAAACAGTAATTTTGTGTGGGGGTATAGGATATCGCTTGAAAGAAGAAACCGAATTTAAGCCAAAGCCAATGGTGAATATTGGAGGAAAGCCCATCCTGTGGCATATTATGAAAATATATGCGCACTATGGTTTTAATGAATTCATTATTGCCCTGGGGTACAAGGGCGATTACATAAAGCAGTACTTTCTTAATGAAAAGAACATGATTCATGATTTTACTCTAAATACTTTAACAGGTAACACGAAAATACATAAAAAAAATATTGATTCCGATAACTTTGAAATAACATTTGTTAATACGGGAGAGGAAACTCTTCCCGGGGAAAGAATATTAAGAGTTAAACAA
>Ga0075716_141_pt1 | contig 8102 bp, 8 predicted proteins | sample RifGroB1_FD_67777 | JGI IMG/M metagenome (GOLD analysis project Ga0075716, IMG submission 67777) | Microgenomates (Levybacteria) bacterium GW2011_GWB1_37_8
TTTATAAATCTACAAGCTCAATTTAAAGAGCGGAAAGTACAAAAAACATATCTTGCTTTGGCTCATGGAAAAATAGAACCGGAGACAGGAGAAATAAATGTTGCAGTCGGAAGGTTGCCTTGGAATAGGAAGAGATTCGGAGTTTTATCAGGCGGAAGAGAGTCAGTGACCCAATACAAGGTGTTGTCAGTTTTCAGTTTTCAGTTGTCGGCTAACGGTCAATCAGTTTCCAGTTCGTCAGTCCTGGCAGACCGAAAACCGGCAAACCGGAATCTGAAAACCGAAAACAGAGAACCGATAACCGAATATCTTTCTCTGGTTGAACTTTACCCGAAGAGTGGGAGGACGCATCAGATCAGGGTGCATTTGCAATACATTCATCATCCAATTTTTGCAGACCCTTTGTATGCGGGACGCAAAACTTCAAGGCAGGACAGGAAACTTTTGCCTCGTGTTTTTCTCCACGCTTACCCTCGAATAAACCAAATCCTAAACATCGAAAGCCCCCTGCCCGAAGAATTGCAAAAATTTCTCTCATCGTTGTCATCCTGAATTTACGCCACCCCCTCAGAGAGAAGTCCTCCTGTAGGAGTTCAAGATCTCTTGTTTAATTTTCCTCATTTTCCTCACCCGGTGTGTAGCCTCATTCCCACACCCGATGTGGGCACTGATGGAGACTAATGCCTCCTCTAGGAATAAATGAGTTTGTTTCAGCCTCAAATGTTTGCTATAATTCTGCGACCATGATTAACAATCTCGAAAATGAAACGCCTCGTACCGATCAATGCGGGGAGATCGGAAATCCCATTGATTATCGTACGAAATTAAACTCTTTCTTACCTAAACTTCCTGAATCCGATGCGAATCTATTGAAAAATCTTATGGAGTATGGAAGAGACAACGTCCCGTTATTAATGGATATAACAAATCTTCTTGAGTTAAATTGGGAAACAGCTCAAAAAAAAAGGAATGAGAGGTTGTCGGCTGAGCAGGTAGACATGATGGATATATTAAAACCATTCAATTACAGGGAAAGCATTATTATTACCAGAAATTTAAGAAATTGGCAGATGACTGATGGCTGCACCGGAGGATGCCCTCAGTGTGGTTTGAGATCAAAAAGGAGAATTGAAAAAGAATTTTCATTTGATTCTTTTAATAGATTTCTGGATAAATACGGGAAATACGTCTCGAGAAATAGAAAGTTAGTTGGTTTTTATCGTAAATCCGATCCCTTTGATTGGGTTAGTGGAAACGGGGAATATAATTACAGTACAGGAGTAGAGTCATTTATAGATAGTACTAAAAATAATACTCTCATTACAACTACATCTGTTCCGGAGGGATCTGAACTTGCGATAATTGGTTTTATGATATTTATGTACTCGAGAGTGGGAGAAATGGAAAAACAGGGACAAAAAAGATTAGACCGTTTTACTGGGATTAGATTTTCTCGAAAAAGAAACAATAAGGAGAGAATTGAGAAGATTATGCAAACCTTAAAAGATCTACCTATGCCAGAATACTTCATGAAAAAGATCGTTAAAATTATAGATAGGGAAGACAATGTGAAAGAAAAAGGCGTTATCTACGATAAGTTTAAAAATGTTGGATATTTTGCGAATAATCAGAATGAGCATGATTACCGTAGCGATATTGTCGGAATTCAAGATGCTGATTTATTAGTTTTGTCACCTTCAGGGATAACGGCTGAATCAATGGAGATAGTTACCCCGGATAATCCCGAAGGAGTTAGATCCGTTAAGATTAAGCCGGGCATGCTTGAAATACCAGAATTTTTAGATATTTATACTTATAGTCACATATTAGACATGAAAGACAATTATCATTCGCTATTACCTAAACTAAAATATAGAATATATAAGAATGGCAAGTTTACGGGAATTAAGACAGTAGAGTCTGTTGGTAGAGATGCCTTGACTTTCGAATGTTTCCTTAGAAACTTGGAAGATGTTGGTGGTTGGTTTTTGTCAAGAGGGGGAAGGAAATATTATGAAAGACATCCAAAGCACATTCCGAATTTCAGAAATCATATAAAAATAGATCTCGTTCCTGAATATGAAGAGAGAAAAAGAAACTACGTCTCTTTGTTCGCTAGAGAGACTAACAGGCAAGTCGTAAAGGTGGCAACAAAACTAATAGGAGAAATTGATGATTGGTTGGCACACATGAATGAGAAGTTGGGGCTGAGCGAATCGGGAACTTTACTCTGATTTTGTGTTGATTCTGGGTTGCAATAATTAATTTATAGAATTTGTGCTTGACAGGGTGAGCACATTTATGTACACTTATAACATATGACGCAAGTGGTTACACAAGCAAGGCGGGATCTTTTAAAACTCGTTGATCAAGTTAACGAGGATTATTCTCGAGTAGATTTAACAAAAAAAGGCAAAGTTAAGGCAACCCTTGTATCTCCGGAATATCTTGATTCTCTGGAGGAAACAATTTATACTTTGGAACACTCTATGGATGATATTCGTAGGGCAGAAAAAGAAATTGCAAAAGGCAATTATGTAACCTTAGAGGAGATAAAAAAGGATTTTAAAAAACGTCGTTTAAAAGATGCCCGCTAAATATTTATCTACCGATAAATCTGTACAGAAACAATTAAAAAAGCTTCCGCTTCATATCAACGAGAAGGTTATTAAAGTGCTCAGCGTAATTCAGGAAAATCCTCTTTCTGGAGTAAGATTGCATGGCGACCTCAAAAATTATTATAAATTTAGAGTTGGCGACTACAGAATAATATATAAGTTTGATAAAACATTGAGCATAGTCGAGATTCTAAAAGTTGAACACAGGCAAGGAGTTTATAGATAAAAATTTTTAATAAGCCTGACTCCTGATTTTATCCAGGCACCTTTTAATAGTCCCAATGCTTGTTGTATAGATTAGTAGCATTTGTTTTTCCGTGGAGTTGAATATGCTATAGAATAAAGGTGCTGGATTTATGTTGATTCTGGGCGGTAAAATTGATACAATTATTCTGTGCCCGCTTTTGTTAAAACTTCGGCGGGCGAAAGGGGTGAATTATATTTATGGGTGGTGGTTTTGGAGGGTTTTATAAAGGAGAAAAAAAGAAAAAGAAAAAAGATTCGAAAAACATCTCTTCTTCGTTTGTAGGCATGAGTGCTCCTACTTTTACTATGCCTAGATTAATTGAAAAGAAGAAACCCGTCTGATTTCAGCATTCGCCTTATGCTCTATTCGTAGCGCGGCTCATGCTTCAATTCAAGGCGGGCAAGGAAAGCAGGATTTTTATCCTATGAAGCAAAAAAAGTCTGCCCAAAGCAATACGAAAATTGCGATTGTCTTTTTTGCATTCTTAGCTTTTATCGTTGGAATTTCTATAATTTTTAAGTTGATTACTGTCGTAAGAGCGGGACAATTCGATAGCTCCAAAAGATTTACTTTAACAATAACTAACGGAAAAAATATCGAGGCAATATCCTTATCACCTGATTCGAAAGAAATTTCGGTTTTTAAATTAAATGACAGTGTTAAATTTGCGGAAGTCGGACGATTTCTGGAGATTCCCATAGACGGCTTTATCGTCCAAAATTCCCTGGATTTAAATCAGAAAGTAGATTCGTTATTTGTCAAGACAATTCTTAATTACAATAAGCTCAAAACCAATCTCACGATTATAGATCTATTAAAATTGACAATGCTCGCAAGAACCATTCCGGAAAGCTCTGTTAACGTGAAAATGGTGGGGGACGTAAACGGATTGGAACTAGATAAAGCTGTAGGCCGATTGGCAAGCGATACATCTATAGAAAAAGATCATCAAACAATACGGATTATCAACGGAACGGAGGTGATTGGGCTTGGGAATAGGCTGGCCAGACTAGTAACTAACATGGGTGGAAATGTTATAATTGTTGCGACAGAGAATAGCTCCAAAAAAAAGTCCGTTATATTATATATTGATAAAAAAACTTATACAGTAGAAAGATTGCAAAAGGTGCTTGGATACGAAGTTGCGAAAGAAGAGAACAATGCGATATCGGACATAACGATAGTGATAGGGGAGGATAAACTTAATTCTCTCCCTTTTTAATTTTTAATATATGAATATTTGGTTGGTAATTATTGTAATAGCGATTATATCCATAGCTTTTTCCATAATTGCTCTTGCCGATCTGGAAAATAAATCCCACATTTACAAGACTCAAAAAAAACTATTCAAGGGGAGAGTTATATTTCAGGATTCTTCTTCCGGGAAAGAAACGCGATCATCATCTTCTTCTCCGAGGTCTTTATAGTTTTTTATTTTTGTTCTTGTTTTTGATAAACCCAAATCTTGATCGGCAGTCTGCGGGAAAGAAGGCTGGTTCTTGTATTTGGATACTCTTTTAGTTTCTTTTACGAAGACACAAACATTATGTTCGGTTGCAGATTTTATACAGGCCGTATACGTGTTCCCGCCTTTTATTAGTTTGGTTAGTCTTTTTCCTACATCATCAGGCAATACTCCCAAATATTGTTCATTTTGGTCTTGAACAAATATTTTCGATCTCTTGATGATGATTACAACGGGTTGGCCTGTTGTTAAGAGGGAAATAATTTTTGGCTGGGCTGTGTTCACGAGGGAAATAATTTTTGTTTTTCCCGTTTCCTCAAGAAAAGTGTTGCTAACGCCCCTAACAGAAGATAAGCTTTTTGCGATTTGTCTAGGTCCCAGTTCTGTCAGTTTTCTTATGTTCCTTATTGCAATTTGATTTAGAATATCTATTTTCAATACTTTCCTATATGTAGATTTAGCATCTTGTATTCTTCCTAAAATTGTAAATGCGTATGCTAAGCGATTAAGAGCGTCGATATCCTTAGGGTTTTCATTTATGAGGGCTCTGTTTAAAGAAGCCGCATTTTTCCAGTCGCCTAAGAGCATTGCCTGAATAGCCTTGTCTTTTTGTAGTGTCATTTGCGGAAATTATTACGGATTGTTGTGAAAGATGATACAAGGTTTTGTTGCAAAAGTCAATGGATAAACAGTATAATAAGCAGATAGTAAATGGTGAATAGTTCATAGTTCATTGTAAAACGATCTACTATCTACTATCAACCATCAACTATCAACTGCTATGTCTGGACATTCAAAGTGGGCTACAATAAAAAGAGCAAAAGGCGCAGCTGATCTCAAAAGAGGACTGACTTTTACCAAGATTTCCAATGCAATTACAGTTGCGGTTAAAGCCAGTGGGGGAATAGCAGATCCCAATAGTAATTTTAAACTTCGTCTCGCCGTAGATGCAGCCAGAGCAGCAAATATGCCCAAAGAAAACATTGAGCGGGCAATTCAAAAGGCAATTGGGGAAGATACAGGAGAAGTTTCGGAGGTAATTTATGAAGGCTTTGCTCCGGAAGGAGTTAGTGTAATTATAGAGGCTGCTACTGACAATACAATGAGAACCACAAGCGAGATAAAAAGCATATTTAATAAAGATGGTGGAAATTTTGGCCAACCCGGATCTGTTGCATATCAATTTGAACAAAAAGGCAGAATAATTATAAATAAAAACGGAAAAACTATAGATGAGTTGTTCGAAATTGCGCTTCAGAGCGGGGCAGAGGATATAGAAGATATTCAGGATAAGGCGATTATTCAGACATCTTACGCCGATTTATCTTCCGTTCGGGAGCGCCTTATGGAAAAAGGTATGGTGTTGGAAGCAATTGAGACTATTCGAAAGCCTCTAATTCCAATAGTCATTTCGGATCCGGCAAAGTTGGAAAAAGTTGTCAATTTTTTGGATAAAATAGGGGCTTTAGATGATGTTCAAAAAGTTTACTCAAATTTGGCTTAGAAGATTTTCAAAAAAGATTAATTTTCTTTTTAATATCCCGAAAAGACAGAAGTTTATAGTTACGGTAGTTATTTTGTCTTTAATTCTTTTTTTCTCGGAACAACTATTTGGTCGTGGGGGAATATATATAGCTCTTTTGTTATCTTTTCTTACAGATCTTTTTGTCTTTTGGGCTATAAGGAAAGATCTTGAGGATAATTTTTCGCCTCAGGTTTTTATTTTACCGTTATTTTATACCTTGGCGTGTGCCTTATTTTATTTTTTGGTTCCGGCCAGATTCATGACCCGTATAGGAATGACGTCGCTGTATGCTCTTGGACTTTATTCACTTCTCCTTTCTGAAAATATTTTCATTGTTTCCTCGATTAGGACCATTGCTCTTCTGTCATCTGCCCGTACCGTTTCATTCATTGTAACCTTACTCTCTTATTTTTTTATGGCAAATGTTGTTTTCGCTTTGCATCTGAATATTTTTGTAACATTATTTTTTGTTTTTACTTTTTCTTTCGCCCTAGTTTTGCACTCCATATGGACTCACACTTTGGAAAAAGATTTTCGCTTGAATATTGAATGGGTCTTGCTGATTGTGGTCTGTATTGTTGAAATTGCACTTATATTATGGTTTTGGTCAACAACGCCAACGATAATAGGATTGTTTCTAACAGGCCTTTTTTACATTTTGGTAGGTATTTCTCAAATATGGCTAGACAAAAGACTTTTTAAGGGTGTTATGTGGGAATATATTTGGGTTGCAGTAATTGTTTTTCTGGTTTTTATAACATTTAGCGCCAGATCGTAGAAAATAAATTCGGCAGAAAGTGGGGAAGAGGGAAGTCCTTCGACTCGCTTCACTCACTCAGGATGATATAGTTTGATATACGAGCCTATAATATTATAGGACTTAATTTTGATTCTGCTTTGCAGAATGTGGATAACTTTTCACGGAATTATGCGGGAATTTTCACACCGTACAAAGCTTACTTCCTCTCGAGGTCTACGTCCTCGCATCGGAAGGGCGCTTATACGGTGCAGGCACCGCGCACTATTTCATTGTTTTTTCTTTCATTGAAGAACCTTATTCTCTTCTTCCTTTATTCTTCATCATTTATCACTAACGTTCTAGCCTTGAAATTAAATGTTTGGGTTGATAGATCAACCTAACTCGAAAAAAATACGAACATGCCAACATACGTGTTTTTGAGGCTAAAATCGTGAGTTTAGAAGGTTTTAGCAATCTAAATTACGATACACCCGACCCGGGGTGGAGGGGCGCGCTGCTAGTAATTATTAATGATAAATGATTAATGATTAAGGATGACGACTTGATAAATCTTTAAGCGTCGATCGGAGAAGTAGATGTCTTATTCTCCAAGCAATATTATCTGTGAATATCAAGAGAATAATCCGCGAAGATCAAAATAAAAAACTTAAGCAGCCGGAGAGGAGAAAGTGATTATGTCGTACAATATAACTTTTGCGACACCACCCAAGCTCAAGTTCGCGGAGAAGTGGCTAAAATCGGTTCATAGTTGATGGTTAATAGTTGATAGTTTTGAAAATGAGACTTCTCTTTTGGCAATTATTCTCCCTAATTTCCCGGGTCCGGATTTTGATACACTTCCCTACTATGGGACTAATATATTATATTTTCACGAGGCCAAATCGAGGCTAAATATGTTAATTTTCGTCTATTCCCCTGAGTTCTATTGCAGGGACAGTACTGGACTATTAGTTAAAACCAAGTCGTTTAAGAGCGGATTCGCTTGGAGCTCCACGGACCTTCCCGAGGTGGCATTTGATTAACCTTAAATCCTAAATTATTCATGTGCTGCTTGAACGCACTGACATTATTTTCGTCGAGATACCTAAATGTTGATTTAGCTCTCTCTGTAAAATTACCACCGTGCACTAGTAAGCTAGATCTTTCCTTGGGATCTTTTGGTTCAACCAGCTCGATGTAGTTACGAATTATCCATAGGGAATATCTTTCAACGTGACCAGCCCAATTGTATGGATCTAATTTGCTTAAATCTTCTTCGGTTAGTTTGAGTCGTAGCATGAACGTTTTCCTTACAATAAATATAGCAAATTCTATCTCATCGGATGGAATTCCGTTTTCTCTATCCATAGTTGTGGAATTTTAGCATATTCTGGTATTTTAGACAATTCCGCGCTTAATTAAAGTTTAATATCCGACACTTCTAGTACAATATGGAAGTGAATCAATTAACTAAAATTACATTAGCCTGGGAACTCTTTGAGCAAGAT
>Ga0075716_146_pt1 | contig 6689 bp, 7 predicted proteins | sample RifGroB1_FD_67777 | JGI IMG/M metagenome (GOLD analysis project Ga0075716, IMG submission 67777) | Microgenomates (Levybacteria) bacterium GW2011_GWB1_37_8
AAATAATTCATTATCAAAAATTGCAATTGGGGAAAAATTAGGCGGATATTTAAATTCAATTCCTAATTTTGTAACCGTATATGTTTTCCAATTTGCGGTTGGGTCCCCCTCCTTCGCTGAGGCTTCGGCAGGCGAAGGTACTGGGGTTACGGAAATCTGAGCAGCCGGTTGTGATTTAGATTTGCTAGTTCCCAATAAATATCCTCCAATTGCAATTGAGACGCCAACTGAAACGATGGCAAAACCGTACGCAATAATTTTAAGAAAGCTTAAATTATTTGAAGCTTTAGCCTCCTCCTGGCTTGGGACTGGTGGAACTTGCTGATTTTGATTATCCATCTTCAAATTGTCTCAATTTTCCGGGACGATGTCAATTTTTTCGATTTGCACTCCCTTTTCCGTATCTTTGATGTTGTAGCCGAGTTTTTTGATTTTATTGCGGACATGGTCTGCCTGAGTATAGCTCCCCTGCTTCCTTAATCCGTTACGCTCTTCAATAAGTAATTGCACTTCTGCAGGAACTACAATTTTTATTGTCTTTTTTTTCTGCTTTGCAGAATCAAAATCTAATCCCAATACTTGATCCATTTTTAGTAAGCTCTCTGCCTTGGCAGAGTCCGGCTGATCAGATTTAATCATTTCCCAAACCACGGACAAAGCTTTGGCCGTATTTAAATCATCATTAATCGCTTCCAGGAATTTTTCCTCATATTCTGCGCAACCAACTTTCGGATCTCTCAATTTTGCCACTTCTTCAATCAAACGTTTGTAGGCGACTTGCGCTGCTTGACGATAATGAGTTTGCAGGTAGAGATAGCGCAAAGCCAACGGATCAAAACCCTTTTTAATCACATCTTCAACTGTCCAAATATTCCCAGTGCTTTTGCTCATTTTGTTTCCGTCAACATGCAGAAAATTATGATGCACCCAATACTTTACGAATTCTTTTCCCGTCGCCGCTTCCGATTGCGCAATTTCATTAGTGTGATGAATTGAGATATGGTCAATTCCGCCGGTGTGAATATCCAAAGTCTCCGTATCCAGACCTTTGATCGCCATTGTGCTACATTCAATGTGCCAACCCGGAAATCCCAAGCCATACGGACTTGCCCATTCCATTTGACGGCGCGACAGAGATGTGTCCTTAGCCAAATCAAATGGTCTTCCATTTGGATAACTGAATTTCCAAAGAGCAAAATCTGTCAGATGTTTTTTGCCCTTAACCATCTCTATCCTTGCCCCTGCTTTTAACTCGTCGACATTTTGACCGGAAAGTTTTGTATAATTGGGAACTTTGGATGTGTCAAAATAGATTCCATCCTCTATCTTATAAGCAAAACCCTTCTGTTCAAGAATCTGAATAAAAACAATTTGTTCTTGAATATAATCAGCTGCGTGCATCAAAATATCCGGACGGGAAATATTTAAAGCGTCCATGGAGTTAAAAAATTGCTTTTCAAATTTTTTCGCAATGTCCCAAACACTCATCCCGAATTTGCGGGCTCCCTTTTCCATCTTGTCTTCACCAGTATCGGAATCCGAAACCAAATGCCCGACATTTGTGATATTCATGGCTTGCTTAACTTTAAAACCATTAAATTCCAAAGCGCGGATTAAAATATCATCACCAACATAACGCCGCATGTGCCCAATGTGCTGATAATCATAAACTGTGGGCCCGCAGGCGTACATATTTACAACCGGCGGATTTAACGGTTTAAATTCTTCAACCTTTTTTGTTAATGTATTAAATAGTCTTAGCATAAAAATCAAAACTCAAAAGTTAAAAGTCAAAAATGCAAGTCAAAACTTAAAACTTTTAAGATATCTCTAAACTTTTGACTTTTTAATTGTAATTTTAAATTTTGCATTTTGAATTTTTAATTTAGTTATCCGGCTGCGCCTCTAAACATTTCTGCTTTGTTTTGCTCTCTCACAACTGCNCAGCTGACGGATTTTTTGGATTAAAAGTCGGGTCATAATAATTTTCTTTATGTAATTGATTCCTAAACTCCATCAATTTCCTCTGTTCTTCCTTGTCCGCCATAGCCTTGGCGTCGGCGGACGGCTTAACGGATGAAACAACTTCTTCCGAAGGATTTTGTTTTACTGTTGAATTTTGATCAGAAGATCCATACAAATCTTTCAGAAATTTTATCCTTTCTTCATCCGATTTCCATTGCGATTGTGGCTTATCCTCTTGAGCCCCATTTTTATCTTGATTTATTACTCCAAGCTGTCCGCCTGCATCCCTGGCCATTTCTTCAGGCAATTTTACAACCTGTTTTGCCGTTTGCTTCACCGTTTGTCCCAGCTGTCCAAGCGTTGATCCTAAAATGGTTGTATCATCCATATTCAAATTTTAATTGTTTGACAGGCCAAAAGCAATATGATATAACCCTAAGTCATATGGCAGGATCACCAGAAAGATTATCCTCGGGGGTTAGAACCGATATTGCTAAATATTATTCGCGTCTATTGTTCAAGGAAAATGAATCAAGACAAAATAATTACTATTTAATATGTCGCAAATTTGAGAATTTTCCACAGGCAGAAAGGTTTATAGGAAATAATTCCTCCTCTGTTTCGATTCCATCCTCTTTAGCTGAAAGGCTAGGCTTTAATAGGTTAAATTGGAATGTAGCAGAAGCAAGCCCGATGTCTCTATTCGTAATAGGAGAAAATTCAAATAACACCGGAAAAATAAGGAATGCGTCAGCGGTTATTGAAGTTGCATATAGAACAACTATTGGACAGGGGGATCCAAAGGAAACATTTCTACCGACATATCTACGGATAGCCGGCATTGCTAAAGATAGAATTATTGCCGCAACTTATGATCTTGAAGACAACAATCGCCTCGTCAGATTAAACATTTCCCTGCCAGCAAGAGAAACTGTCTCCATCAATGGAGACGACTATTTAAATTCAAGACTCCTTGATCAATTTTGGATAACTATTCCCACAGATAAGAATAATCCCTATAATACCGCGGGATTAATAACACAAGGCATGTGCGATAGGACGGAAACAATAGATCCTGCATTATCAAAGTGGTCCCACAAGATGCTCTCTTTTCAATTGGAAAAGGATAATCATGTTAAAATAGGAAAACCGGAAAGCCCTTCCGACATGAGAAACCTGAATTTTGCATTTAGGCAAATGGGTTATTATATTTTTAGAAAAAACGGCCTGCTTACGGTTGGATTAACTGATGCTGACGCAGAAAGAAAACATCGTGCTCCCTGGGAAATTAACGTTCCTGAATTTCTCCCAAAAGCTCAATAATCGCTTCTGCCTTCCATGGCGCGTTGGAGAGTTAGTTCGTCGGTAGATCTACTATTAATTTCTTAAAAAATGGAACAGTTGTGCAGGAGACTGCGGAAATTTTATTCCTTTTTCCTTAAGTTTTAGATCCAGAATGACCCTTAAGTTTTTACCTTCCTGAATCGCTCCAAATATTTCCTCCGCTTCCGTAAAACTAAATTGAGAAATTATTTTTTGCTTTAGATGGAGTCTATTGATAACATTATCCGTAAGTCCATTAATGTCTTTTTTATAAGCTGTTGCAAACTCCTCTTCAAGAAAAATTTTTGCCGCTAATTCATCATCTATATCTCCACCAAACATATATGCCTTCATTCCTTTATCAAAAAAGCCATAGGAGGGAATTTCTTCTTTATTGACATCGTAGCCTTCTTGTTTTAACTTCGAATACAACCGCGTATGTTGACTGCCTAAAGCAACTAAAATATTTAGGCTATCTCTTCTTTTAATATCCGGATATTCATTCAAAATTTCTTTTATTTTAATCGGCAGCATAGATCTCATATAATCTTCTCGCTCTTTTTCCATCTCAGCTTTCTCTTTTACCCAATCTTTTACTCGCTGAAGCTGATCATCAAAAGATCCATGCACTCTTATAGATTCTTTTTCCCACTTAAAAAACGCTTCTACGTTTTTATGTTCTCTGGGAACATCAATAAAGATAATTGGCTTGTGTGAATTTCTAACCATTTCTAGACTAGCATAAAAATGTTGAGCATCTACCCTCCTAAGACCTTGACTTTGAAATAATTGGGCGGGAGTAATCTCTCCTTCCGAAACCATTCTAAAAGCTTGCAACTGATCATTAGTCCATCCTTCAGCTTCAGGAATATATATATCAGCAACAATAAATTTCTCCCTAATTGGCTCGACATCTCTCTCAGTTGCGTGTGGGGCATACAGAATATGTATGGAAATTTTGGGCCATAATTGCTCAGTTTCCTTTGGTAAATCGTTTTTACCGGCTTCCATAATTAATAATCGCTTCGGCCTTCCATGGCGCGTTGGAGAGTTAGCTCGTCGGCGTATTCAATGTCCGCTCCTGTCGGAAGTCCTCTTCCAATCCGCGTAATTTTCAATTTTGCATTTTGCTTGTCCGCCGAAGCTTTAGCGAAGGAGGAAGTTTTGATTTGCTTCGCAATATACATAGCCGTAGCTTCTCCCTCCATAGTTGGGTTCGTCGCCAAGATGATTTCGCTGATTGCCGACCGATCTCCACTGATTCTGTTTAGAAGCTCGTCAATATGAATTTCGTCGGGACCGATATTATTAAGTGGATCTATTTTTCCATGAAGAACATGATACAAACCTTTATATCTGCCGTTTTTCTCTAGAGCCAAAACATCCAACGGCTCCTCCACCACACAAACAATCGATTTATCCCTTTCGGAGTTAGAACAGATACTGCATGGATCACTCTCGTCCACCGCAAAGCAAGTAGAACAAATAATTGTTCCTTTTTTTAGATTCTGCACTGCAGAAGAAAAGCTATCCAATTCACCTTGCGGAGTATGCAGGAGATAAAAAGTTAAGCGTTGGGCTGTTTTTTGTCCTATACCCGGCAATTTCTCAAAAGACTCAATTAAATTCTGTATCGCTTTAGGAATTTTCATAATTTTAACTAATTATTCAATTATCTATTAACGAATTAAAAAATTAACGTATTAAATCCGTTAATTTGTTAACCCGTTAATTTATTGCTTATTAATTGGATTTTATGCTGTTGGCGATCATTTCGCTAACTGACAAGATTTCTAGCTTTGGAAATCTTTTTTCTTCTGGCACAAAAATAGTATCTGCAACATACACTTTTTCAACCATTGAATCTTGCAGAATTTTTGGCGCATTTTCGGAAAAAACGGGATGTGTTGCAAAAACATAAATTTCCTCTGCCCCATTTTTTTTCAAAAGATCCGAAGCTACAGTAATTGTTTTACCACTGGAAATCATATCGTCAACAATAATCGCTTTTTTACCAATTTTTCCTGTGATTTTTTCTGCGGTTACAACCCCTGTTTCCAAATTTCTATTTTTTTCAATAAATCCATAGGGCATATTATTCAACATTCCTGACAAAATTTTAATTCTTCTTACCCCTCCCATGTCAGGAGATACCAAGATTACGGAATCCTTATCCCATCCTTTTTCTTTGATAATTTTTGCAAAAACAGCCAGCGAGGACAAATGAACAACTGGAACATTAAATGCTTCTACTATTTTTGTTGAATGCAAATCTATTGAAATTAGTTTATTTATTCCAAGACTTTTCAAAATTTCGGCAATAACTTTTACCGAGACTGCTTCCCCTTCGCGAAACATGTGATCTTGTCTTTGGTAACCAAAATAAGGAATGACTGCGGTTATAGATTTAGCTCCATTTCTTTTCAGAGCATCCAAGATAAAAAATAACTGCATGTAATTTTCGTCTGTTGGACTGGAAGTTGACTGGACTACAACAACATCTTCATCCAAAACTTTATCCAAAATTCTAATGCGCTTTTCTTTATCGGGAAATACAAATACTTCCAAACCGGAAAGTTTAAGGTTTAAATTTTTGGCAATCTTTTCTGCAAGAGGCTTGTTGGATGTTCCGCTAAATATCTTCATTAATTCTATTTTACTCTCAAAAGTTGGTCTTATCAACCGATATTTTTATTTCTTTCCCATGAAAGCTTTTGCCAGACTGAATAGGGGGTGGCGAATCGGATTAGATATTGCTGGATCCAGAAACATTGAGTCTACTGAAGACAAAGTTTTTAAAATTATGTCTTTTCTTGACATTTTCCCAAAGGAATTTATGGCGCTCCTACCCTCTTTTCCTTGTCGATGAGACAAAGTCCAAAAATCATCTTCTTTCCTTATTTCCGCAATTCGAACAAAATCATCGACCTCAAACCCAATAGATAAGCATAGCTGCATTTTTCCCTCTTCAAGTATGATAAATTTACTGGGATTTTGCGGATCAAACAATGGATGATACCCCAATTCAACTCTAAGGCTTGTGCCCAAACCATCAACAACAGGCACAATAGATTCTTTTATAAAGTTAAAATTGACTGCTGGACCGGGCGGCGGATTATGGCATCTTCCTTTAACTCCCTTTTTTTCCTCTGATGAAAGTAAAGTTTTTAAGACATCCCTTGCTTTCCGTGCTAATTCTTTCTGCAATAATTTATCAGAATCACGAAAAGATGAATCTTTTTCCATGAAGTCGAGCTTAACATAGTTAAGCATAGCAGTCAATTTTTTCGATGAATTTTATGAGCTCACATTCCGCCCAAGAGACCGCCCAAACCTCCGCCCATTTGGGAGAGTTTTTTGGCTGCAACTTCTTGAGATTTTTTGATTGCTTCGTTAACTGC
>Ga0075716_152_pt1 | contig 6018 bp, 7 predicted proteins | sample RifGroB1_FD_67777 | JGI IMG/M metagenome (GOLD analysis project Ga0075716, IMG submission 67777) | Microgenomates (Levybacteria) bacterium GW2011_GWB1_37_8
CCCATTCAAAGCAAAAACAGTCTCCAGCCCTGCTTTTTGCAGCGCAGTTTCAAAAACCGCACTTAGATTTTCATCATCATCAATAATAAGAACTTTCATACTGGTTCATGGTTATTTGTTCATAGTTCATGGTAAACATTTTTCTGCTATGAACTAAATAACTAATAACTATTTGCCAATTAAAGGCTATCAGTTGTTCAGGATCTTGTCAATGGGTTTTTCTCATATATGTGGTAAAATAATTGTATGACCGATGTAAAAGCAGAAATTATTTCAATCCTCAGGCAATCTCTAGCGGAATTTACAAAAGAAGAAATTAATTTTTTGGTTGAGGAACCGGAAAATGAGAATTTTGGTGATTATTTTTCCAATGCCGCGCTGGCGTTTTGGGCGAATAAAGAATCAAGAATTAAGAATCAAAAATGGAAAAGTCCCCTAGAGCTTGCACAAAAAATAGTTAATTCCATAATTCATGATTCAAAATTCATGATTCATTTTGACAGAGTTGAGGCAGTCAAACCGGGATTTATTAATTTCTATCTTTCGCAAGAATACTTAATTGCTCAGCTAAGTTTGGTGTCAGGCAAAACCCTACTTCGCTACGTTCATGAAACTGAACGTAGCTTCGCGGGGCGCAGAATCATGGTTGAGTTTACGGATCCGAATCCATTTAAAGAATTTCATATTGGGCATTTGTACAGCAATACAGTTGGGGAATCGGTAAGCCGAGAGAGCAAATTATCAGGGGGATGTGGGAATGCACGTTGCAAAAGCAATTTACGGAATCTTTCATTTATGTCATGCTGAATTTATTTCAGCATCTCAAATTTTGGAGAACAATATCTTGAAACAATTTCAGGATGACACCCTAAATAAGAGAATTAAATTTTTGGGAGAGGCTTATGCTTTTGGAGCAAAAGTTTATGAGGAAGACGAAAAAGCAAAGAGAGAAATAGAACAATTGAACAAGAAAATTTATGACAAAGATCCTGATTTAATGCCTCTTTATGAAAAAGGCAGGCAATGGAGTTTGGAATATTTCGAAACGATCTATAAACGTCTCGGAACCAAATTTGATTTCTATTATTTTGAGTCGATAGTCGGGATTAATGGTTTGAAATTAGTCCAAGAATATTTGCAAAAAGGCCCGCCTGCATCGCTTGATGCGAAGCATCTGCGGGCAGGAGTTTTTGAGAAAAGTCAGGGTGCAGTTATTTTCCCCGGAAAAAAGTTCGGTTTGCATGACAGGGTTTTTATAAATTCATTGGGACTTCCGACTTATGAAGCAAAAGATCTAGGGCTAGCTTTCAAAAAATATAATGATTTTAAGTTCGATCAGTCAATCAGTGTAACAGGAAATGAAATTATAGAATATTTCAAGGTAATTCTTGCGGCATTAAAGCAAATTGATCCCGAGTTGGCAGCCAAAATTAAGCATTTGCCTCATGGGATGGTTAGAATTCCAACAGGCAAAATGTCCAGCCGGTCAGGCAACATTGTAACTGGAGAATGGCTTCTGGATGAAGCCAAAAAACTCTTGAAAAGTAAATTTAGTGAAATGATGGAGGAAGTTTTGGAGCAAGTCGCTGTTGGTGCAATCAAATATGCGCTTCTCAAAAGCAGTCTTGGACATGATATAGAGTTTAATTTTGAAGAATCTATCAATATCCAGGGTAATTCCGGTCCGTACTTGCAGTACACGTTCGCTCGTACGCAAAGCGTTTTACGCAAAACTGCTAACAACCAACAGCTAACAACTAACAAAAAGTTAGAAGTTAGTAGTCAGAAGTTAGAAGTTGAAGAGTTGATTCTCTTGCGGACATTGAATAAATTTCCGGAAGTAGTTGAAACAGCTACGGCAAATTTTGCGCCGAATCTTGTGTGCAATTATCTTTTTGATTTAGCCCAGAAGTTTAATTTGTTTTATCAAAAACACAAAATTATCGGAAGTGAGCAGGAAGATTTTCGTTTGGCCTTAACCGCTGGAGTAGGGCAGGTAATCAAAACCGGCCTCAACCTTTTGGGCATTGAAGCTCCGGAGAAGATGTAATTCTTTTATTTGTACTTTTGTAACCAAAAGTACCAAAAGTTTCTTGCAAGTGAAAGTCGACCTATTTTTGTTCCAATTGCAAGACGCACAAAAATAATATGGCGTTGCTTTCAGCGCTCGCATTCATAACTTGAGATACATTTAGCTGCGAAAATGGTAAAGGATGGAGAAAAGTGGTAGAATTACTTCACTTTATAGAATTCGATTATGAATTTTCATAGAAAAGTTTTGGCCAATGGACTGCGGGTTTTGACAATTCCCATGCCTTCGTTTGAATCAGCTACGGTTATGGTCATGGTGGGAGCGGGAAGCCGCTATGAAACCCGCTTAAACAGCGGCATTTCTCATTTTCTGGAACACATGGCTTTTAAAGGAACAGAAAAACGTCCATCGGCCATGATTATATCGAGTCTGATAGATGGGATGGGCGGAGAATTCAATGCTTCAACAGGCAAAGAAGTTACAGCTTTTTATATAAAATCTGAAGCCAGCAGGGTGGAACTTTCTTTAGATGTCTTATCGGATATGTTGAAAAATTCCAAACTTGATCCTGTAGAAATTCAAAAAGAAAAAGGCGTGATTATTGAAGAAATCAACATGTACGAAGACAGTCCGATAAGAGACATCGGAGATGTTTATGAACGGCTTGTTTACGGAGATACGCCCCTAGGATGGAATATTGCAGGAGGAAAAGATATTGTCAGGCAAATAACCCGCGAAGATTTTATATCTTACATGAAAAGTCTTTATAGTCCGCATAACATGATTGTTGTTTTTGCAGGCGGGATTGATAATAAGAAGGCATTGGAGTTAGTAGAAAAATATCTAGGAAATATGACCCGCTTTGACACTTTAATGTTTAATAAATACGAAGGAAAACAAGAAAAACCAAGATTATTCCTCAAATCCAAAAAAACAGAGCAGGCGCATCTCGCAATTGGTTTTAAAACTGTAAAAAATGATCATCCGGATAAATATCCTTTGGAGGTTTTGGCGGCGATACTCGGCGGCGGGATGAGCTCCAGGCTTTTTCACGAGGTTCGGGAAAAAAGAGGGTATTATATTTCCACCAGCGCAGAAAGTTATCAAGATGCAGGAAGTATAGTTACGACTGCGGGGGTTGATCCCAAAAAAGTCAAAGAAGCAATAAAAATCGTACTTGAAGAGCATAAAAAAATTAAAGATAAAGGGTTGAGGATTAAGAATGTAGAATTGAAAAAGGCAAAAGAATATTTAAAAGGACATATGGTTTTGGGACTCGAGAATAGCCGTTCGGTTGCGTATTTTTATGCCTCTCAGGAGCTTTTGGAAGAGAAAATTGATAATCCGGATCAAATCATGAAAAAATTAGACGCAGTAACCATTGGGCAGATTGAAAACGTTGCAAAAAAATATTTTGCGGAAAAAGGCTTGAACCTTGCGCTCATTGGTAATTTTACTTCTGGACAAGAGTTTGAAAGTTTGTTAAAGTTGTAGTTAGTAGATGGTTCATGGTGGATAGTTCATGGTAAGACATTAGATAAAGAATACTATGAACCATGAACTATTGACTATAAACCTTATGGAAAGAAGTGTTGTTTTGGTAAAACCTGATGGTGTTCAAAGAGGCCTTATTGGAGAGATAATCCATCGTTTTGAAAGAAAAGGCTTGAAGCTTATCGGACTCAAAATGATTTGCCTGAATGATGCTGTTTTGGATGAATGGTATGCGCATCATAAGGATAAGCCTTTTTTCGGGGGATTAAAAAACTACATGAAGTCGTATCCTGTTATCGCCATGCTTTTGGAGGGAAAGGATGTAGTGGCGACAGTTAGGAAGATGATTGGCGTAACTCGCGCCCGCGATGCGGAGTCGGGAACAATCAGAGGGGATTTTGCCATGAGCCAGCAGTATAATCTTGTTCATGCTTCAGAAACCTCGGAAATTGCTCAAAAAGAAGAAAAACTCATCTTTAAGCCTTCAGAAATTTTCAATTGGAAGAAAGTATCAGATATTAATACCTATTTGGAGAACGAACTTAGTTAGAGTCATTTTTTCTTCGTATCAAGTTAATTGACAAAGTAAACTGCAAAAGGATTATTAATTCAACCGGGAGGCAGTATTGGCAGAAGGCGTGCAGGTCTTAATTCTAAGATTTTCTGTTAGAATAAATTCGTGGACCAATATTGGAAAATAGAATTATACGAAAACGCTAGAGGAGAAAAACCTCTTGAAGAATTTTTCGACTCTTTAGACAAAAAAGCTAGGGTAAAGATTGCTCATGCTTTTGAATTACTGGAAACATTCGGATTAGCAGGCGGTTACCCTCACGTCAAGAAATTAATAGGGACTAATTTGTGGGAATATCGTATTTTGGGTTCAGATAGCATCAGGATATTTTACGTTTCCAGGACGAATAAAACATTCCTGATCTTGCATGGTTTCAAGAAAAAGAAACAGAAAACTCCTACTAAAGAAATTAAAGTCGCGCAGGAACGCTTACGGAATCATATTTCACGAGAAATTAAAAGTAATTGACCATTGACAATATCGCAAATTTGCGATATCATCATTTTATGACTAATTGGGATACCTACAAGCAAAAACTATTAAAAGATCCGGAGTTTAAAAAGATTTACGATGAGTCTAGGCCCGAATTTGAAATCGCCAGAGCTATTATCCGTGGTAGAATCAAGAATAAAATCACCCAGAAGGAATTAGCTAAAAGAATGAATACCACTCAATCTGTTATTTCCAGAGTTGAGCAAGCCAGAACCAGCCCCTCTCAAAGATATATATTACGGGACATGAAAGAATTACCAGGACCATCGCAAATTCCAGGGCATTGGAATTTCTTTGAGAAAGATTTTCTTAGGAAAGAAAATTCCGAAATTCAGGTGGTCCAGATAGAGTATGATTTTTTGGCGATTAAGGGAAAATTGTCTGAGAAGGAGTATTTCTTCAATAGTGAGGGAGATATCGTATTTGGGAGAAGCGTCAGGTATAGTTCTAAACTTCCAAAATTTTTTGGGTCAGAGATAGTGATAGATAATCAAGGAAGAGAGATTCCCAGTGGCTTTATCGCTCAGAGATAGTGATAGATAATCAAGGAAGAGAGATTCCCAGTGGCTTTATCGCTTCTGACATTCAGGCAGATGATTCCGAGATCACATTTTCTTTTTTAGAGGTTAAAAAAGACAAAGATCCTTATCTTCCCAATGCTCTGGTTCATTTTAAAAGCGGAAAACTTACAGCTATAGCATTGAGTAAGAATTTTATAATTGATAGGCAAGATAACGTGATCAAATCTCCAAAAGTTTATGTTTCTTTTAGTGAAGACCGCGAGCCGGTAATTTCAATATCCCCTAACTCTTCTAACGACGATTTCACCACAGTTTATGAGGGAAAGCCGGGCGAAATGAAGGTTGTAAATGCTGAAAGAGAGTTGGTTTATCAGATAGACTTGAAACAGACAGCTAAAGGTTGGACTCTCAAGCAGGTTCATATTCCAACGGAAATTGAAAAAATATTTGAGGCGCCTCTAAATCTGGATTTGGAGAGCATTAGGAAAGCGGTTTTGGTCAGGCCTCCATACGATAAAAAGTCTTCAGTATTAAAAGGAGCACCGCCGGTTTTAGATGTTTCATGGAGAAAAATAAATGAAATTATTGGCATAAGTCTTGCTTATTCCTATCCGGATTCCCGCCAACCGAAGAGCGAAGTTTAAAACTTAGAATAAATATTGCCAGGATAATTAGTTCGGAGAGGAGGCAGTATTGGCAGTAGGCATGCAGGATAAAGACTTGAATTGAAAATAGAATAATGGAAATTACCACTCCAATCAAAGTTAACAGCTTAAAATAATTAGAAAATCCGTTTTGTTTATTTTCCAAAAGTAAAAGAAAAATAAGAGCGAGAAAAAATAGACTGCCAATTAATGCAATTGGGATGCCAAAAAACACTGAAAAACGGCTGGTAAGAACAGTTT